>WNGD01000033.1_pt1 | contig 126897 bp, 112 predicted proteins | sample 5400671 | NCBI WGS metagenome assembly WNGD01 (sample SAMN13153369, study PRJNA577476) | soil metagenome | isolation source: 40 cm soil or saprolite under grassland replicate 2 | place: USA:California | collected 2016-06-15 | reverse complement strand
TTGGTTGCTGCATGGCCCGGGCGATGGCCTCGCCCTTGAGGGTGAAGAACACCGCGTACTTCGACATCGCCGCCTCCCCCTTCCACCAGCGCATCCCTGGGATCGCTGAATCGGCCGCTGGCTGGAGGCTATTCGCCCAAGACGCGACGGACAAGCCCAGCAAGGTCAAGCTGCCGCGATGCCGGCGAGAGAAATGGCACGGGTGGGCGAGCATGCAGGCGAGCCGGGTGAGGATGGTCAGGTCGGCGCGGTCACGGGTTGGCCAGGCGTCACCGGGCCGTCCGAGGTCGACGAGTGACGGCAGAATGCAACAACCCCTGAGCTTGGCGTTTGAGCTGCCTGCCTGAATCGGGCGGCGAGTGTGGTCGGGCGTTTGATCGTTTTCCCGACGTGGTGATGGGGTGGGGGACGGCGGTTGGTGGAACGGGGTGGCCGTCGGGGGCCGGGCTTGCCGGGTTTTGGTGCACCGGCTGGGCAGGTGGTCTTCGCGCGGAGTTCCGGAACCCTCGCCGGACCCGGGCTGGGTGAGCCGACCGGGTGGGGCGGGTCGTTGCCATGGTCGGCGCAGATCGCTGGCGAGCGGCCGGGCGAGGCGGAGCTGGGTGTGCGCGGGCGATGACCAGCCGGGTCCACCGGTCGGCGGCCTGGGCATCGCGGATTTGGGTGCGGTCCAGCCTAGGGGGGTCAGCGACAGATCCACCAGCGTCTTTACTGGTCCATCGGCGCACAGCACCGCCTCGGCCAGCGCAAACAACGCATCCGCCCGCCGGGTCAGGCTCTGGTAGAACCCGCGGCGAAACTGCGACAACCGCTCGATGGCTTCGGCGCGGGCTTGGTCTTCTAGACTGTTCATCACGGCCTTTGTTGGGATCAGGTTGCTCTTGGTCGAACGACATGATCTCGCAAAGGCCGTCTTTACACCCAAACCACAACCGACAGGTTAAATCGCAAGATGAGAGGCTGCGCCAGCAGGCAGGGGGCCACACCAAACGGTCCCGGGCCACGCCGAAGTGGACGCCTGGCTGGCCCACCTGGATGCCCTCGGCGTCCCTCACAGGCCGGTGATGCACGGCCGCCAGGGAGGTCGTCGCCGTCCACGACCCCGACGGCATCCAGATCCGCCTGTACACCATCGACCCGTCCCGCTGAGCGGCAACGTCAGCAGGCGGCTCAGGGGCGGCGCCGGGGCCGGGTGTGAGGCGAGGAAACCCGGATTCGCTCCGTGAGCGGACAGTCCAGCTAACTGCGGAAATACAGATCCGGCTGGTCCCACAACGACGGACGCGGCCGTAGACGGCTCACGCCGGTGACCTGGGCACGCGCTCGGCCATGGCGCAGGTGACCACGCCCTCGCCGGAGCCGAGCTCCAGCAGCGGCCGGCAACCTCGCCGAGGCCCGTGAGCTCGGTGAGGATCCCGGCGGCGGTGCGCTGGCGGATCAGGGAGCCTTCGACCCAGCCTGCCGACATACCAGTCGGCCATGGATTCCCATGCTATGGATTCCCATATGGTCTCGCTCATGCGGCCATCGTGTCCCCTGCCGGCTGGCGGCGCCACGCCGGTCTGGGTTCGGCGCAGCCTCCGCGTTGTCGCGAGTCAGGGGTGCTGCAGACAATCGTCGCAGCGGAGGAGGCGCTGCGGCGGCCGGCGGGCTGCTTGCCGCTACTGGGTGGGGGGACCGCTCGTGGGCAACAGGACCTGGAAACGGGTGTCGCTCGGGGTCGAGGTGACGCGGAGGTCGCCCCTGTGGCGCTGCACGACGATCCGCCAGCAGATGTCCAGGCCGAGGCCGGTGCCCTTGCCGACCGGCTTGGTGGTGTAGAACGGCTCGAAGATGCGGCCGCGGACCTGGTCGGGGATGCCCGGGCCGGTGTCGCCTATCTCGACCAGCACGCTGTCGCCGTCGCGGCGGGTGCGCACCGTCAGAACACCGTGGCCGTCCATGGCGTCGATGGCGTTGTCGATCAGGTTGGTCCACACCTGGTTCAGCTCGCCCCCGTAGGCGGGGAGTTTCGGCAGCGACCGGTCGTAGTCGCGCACCACCTCGATGCCAGTGCCAAGCTTGCGTCCGAGCATCGTCAGGGTCGACTCGAGCCCGTCGTGCACGTCGAGGTGCTGCAGTGGGCTGCGGTCCATCTGTGTGTACTGCTTGGCCGCGCCAATGAGCGTGGAGATGCGCCTGGCCGAGTCGGCAAGCTCATCGAGCAGGCTCTCGGCCTCGCAGGTGACAGAGACGACGCGCACGGCATGCGGGAGCAGCTCGGCGGGGACGCTCGCGGCGACCTGTTCGAGCCAGGCGGCGTCCACGCCCGCGGCCACCAGCGGCGGCGTGAGGTCCCAGCCGCCGGAGACACCGTGCTCCTCCAGCCAGCCGCTCAGCTCGTCCTCACGGTCGGACGCCTGCAACGGGGACAGGGGCTCCAGCTCGGCCCGACGACTGTGGGCCAGGCGCACGAGGTCGACCAGCGTGGCGAGCTGGCCAGGCGCAAGCTCGCCGTGACGGGTGAGCGCGGCCAGCTCGTCCCACAGGGCCGCCAGCCGCTCGTGGAGAGTGGCGGTGGCGCGGACCGAGGCGGTCGCCGGGTTGTTCAGCTCATGGGTGAGGCCGGCGGTGACCGTGCCAAGGGCGACCAGCCGCTCGCGCGTGCTCACCGTCTGCTGCGTGGCCATCCCCTGATCGGCGAAGCCCTGCAGCAGGTGTGTCGCCATCGGGAACCACTCCCGCACCGCCCAGTCGAAGTCGGTGGCGGCCAGCTCCCAGAAGCGGCAGCCGGTCACGGCACGGAGGCTGCCGACGTACGTACGCGCGGTGGGCAGGTCCAGGTACGCCAAGAACGCGCCGGCGTAGGTGCCCCGGTAGTTGGTGCGGTTCATCTCGATCTCGGTGCCACCCGCCCGCACCGACATCGACAGCGTGCCGTCCAGCAGCACGAACAGGCGGGTCGCGGGCTCGCCCGCGGTGTACACGGTCGTGCCGGCCGGATAGCTGGAGACCTCGCCGCGCTCGGCGAGCCAGGCGAGCTGCCCGTCGCTCAGCTTCTCGAACAGGAACAGCTCCCGGAGCGCTTCGGCGCCGAGCCGCTCGGTCACTGGGCCTCCAGGTAGCGGTGGACGAGCTGGATCGCCATCGCCCCCTCACCGACCGCGGAGGCGACCCGCTTCACCGAGTTGGCGCGCACGTCGCCGGCCGCGAAGATCCCCGGCACACTGCCCTCCAGGTGGTAGGGGTCCCGGTCCAGCGGCCAGCCCGTCGGCCGCCTTCCGCCGACCAGCAGGTCCGGGCCGGTGAGCAGGAACCCCTTGGGGTCACGCTCCACCACACCGTCGAGCCATTCGGTGCACGGCGCGGCGCCGATGAACACGAATAGGAAACTCGCCGACACGGTCTCCACGCTGCCGTTGCGCGTGTCACAGAGGCTGAGGCGCTCCAAGTGCTGCTGGCCCGCCATCCCGACCACCTGAGTTTGGGGTCGTACCTGGATGTTGGGCCTGTCGCGGATCTGGCGGACGAGGTAGTACGACATCGACCGCTCCAGGCCGTCCGCGCGCACCAGCAGCGTAACGCGCCGCGCATGCCGGGACAGGAACATCGCCGCCTGGCCGGCGGCGTTGGCGCCGCCAACCACGTAGACGTGCTCCCCGGCGCAGGCGGGCGCCTCGGTCGCGGCCGAGCCGTAGAACACCCCCAAGCCGGTGAGCTGCTCGGCGCCGGGCACGTTGAGCTTGTGGTAGGCGACGCCGGTGGCGAGCACCACCGTGTGGGCGGCGACCTCGCTGCCATTGGCGAAGCTGATCACGCGGGACGACCCGCGCGCCTCGAGGCTGGCGACGCTGCGGGCGGTGAGGATCTCCGCGCCGAACTTGTGGGCCTGGCGGCGTGCCCGGTCGGTGAGCTGCGCGCCGCTGACGCCGTCGGGAAAGCCGAGGTAATTCTCGATCCTCGAGCTCTGGCCCGCCTGCCCGCCGGTGGCCTGCCGCTCGAGCAGGACGGTGCGCAGCCCCTCTGAGGCGGCGTACACGGCCGCGCCGAGCCCGGCGGGCCCGCCGCCGACGATCACGGTGTCGTAGAAGTCGGTGGCGGGTGTGGTGGACAGACCCACCCTGGCAGCCAGCTCCTCCACGCTCGGGTCGACCAGGCAGTCGCCAGCGGGCGTCACGACCAGCGGGATGTTGGTGACGTCGAGCCCGGCGGCCTCGAGCAGCCGCAGACCCTCTGGCTGCTCGACGGTGAGCCAGCGGTACGGCACGGAGTTCCGCGCGAGGAAGTCCCGCACCTCGAACGAGTGCGCCGACCAGCGGTGCCCGACCACCTTGGTCTCGGTGACCGCCTTGTCCCCGGTGACGAGCCACAGCTCGATCAGCGCGTCGACGACCGGATACAGCTTCTCCTCCGGCGGATCCCACGGCTTCAGCAGGTAGTGGTCGAGGTCCACCACGTTGATCGCCTGGATCGCGGCGTCGGTGTCGGCGTAGGCGGTCAGCAGCGCCCGTCGGGCGTGCGGGAACAGGTCCATGGCCTGCTCCAGAAACTCCAGGCCGCTCATCTCTGGCATGCGGTAATCGGCCAGCAGCACCGCCACCACGTCGCCGCGAAGCTTGATCTCCCGCAACGTCTCGAGCGCCCGCGATCCCGACTCGGCCCGCACGACCCGGTAGTCCTGCCCATAGCGCCGCCGCAGGTCCCGCGCGACCGCACGCGACACCCCGGGGTCGTCGTCCACCGTGAGTAGCACCGGCTTACTCGCCTCTATCACGCCCCCGATGGTAGGGGATGATCCGGGAACGGCAACGGCGCGGGATCGTCGGGACTTGCCGGTATCATGGCGCCTCCATGACACTCCTGGCGCACGACCGCTACTGCGACGAGGTCATCACGCAGACCGACCTGCTCAGGGACATCCTGCAGGGCGCTGACCTGTCGATGACCGTGCCGACCTGCCCCGACTGGACGCTCGCCGAGCTCGTTCGGCACCTCGGCGGCCACCTCCGGTCGGTCGAGATGGCCGTTCGGACCAGGACGGCCGTGGAGGACCCGGGCAGGCAGGTTCCCGACGTGGCCGGGCCGGACGGTGACGATCTGGTAGCGCTGGACGCCTGGCTGGCCGAGGGGACCGCGAGGTTCGCCGACACGCTGCGCGACGCCGGCCCCGATATCGAGGCGCGGGTCTGGGCGTTCCAGCGGAGCACGGCCTTCTGGGCCCGCCGTGCGACCAATGACCTGGTCATCCACCGCGCCGATGCGGCCGGAACGGTGCACGCCGACTACGCCGTCGCGCCGGACCTGGCCGCCGACGCCATCGACGAGCTGCTGGAGCTGATCAGCGACCCGCAGGTCGCCGCGTCGTCGCCGCGCCTTACGGAGCTGCGCGGTCCGGGTCGGAGCATCCACCTCCATGCGACCGACACCGAGCCCGACTTGGCGGCCGAGTGGCTCATCGAGCTCGGGACGGACGGCTTCACGTGGCGCCGCGGCCACGAAAAGGCCACCGTCGCGCTGCGCGGCCCGCTCGCCGACGTGCTGCGGGTCTTCCACCGCCGGCTGCCCGCCGACAGCGAGCGGGTCGAGGTGCTCGGCGAAGCCGCCCTGCTGGACTTCTGGCTGGAGCGCGTCTCCCTCCGCTAGCCCGCGTCCGGACCAATCCAGTTCGCCTGACCGAGGCAGGCCACTGGAGCAAGGCCATCCACACCGTCAAGGCCGCTCGTCCAGGTGAGCCTGCAGCCTGGCGGCGACGGCCTTGACGTTCGGCTCCAGCTTGGCGACCTCGCCAAGACCGGGCTCGAGGCCGAGCCGCGCGCAGGCGTCGGCCACCTCGCCCAGCCGCTGGACCATGACCTTCCAGGCCGCCTCCCGGTAGGGCAGCACGAACTGGGAAGGGTGCACCATGTAGAACGCCGGGCCGGCCAGCTCCCCGGGGTGGTCGGGACCGATCGGCAGGGTGGTCAGTACCGACCCCAGCGGCCGCAGCACCCCCGACATCAGCCGCACGGCGGTGTCCACCAGGGTCGTCACCTCCCCTTCGGTCTCGTCGCTGTGCATGAAGCAGCGGCACAGCAGCTGCAGCATCGTCTGGTGGGAGGCGTCGAACAGGTCCGCCACCTGCGCGGTGAGCGGGTCGCTGATGATGGTCGCCTGAGGCTGGTCGGGGGGCCGGCGAACGTAGGCCGGCCGCGCCGGCCGGGCCGGCGAGAAGTCCGGGTCCGCCCGGGTCGCCGCAAGGAACTCGTCGAGAATGGTCGAGAAGTGGCCGAAGTGGGCCTCCCGCCAGTCGCCGCCTGCGCCCTCGCCCTGCTCGACGATCAGCTCGATGGCGGCTCGGGCGGAGGCCAGGTCGGTGACCGGTACCAGCTCCGGCCAGCCGAACACCTCGCGGCTCGCCTGCGTGTGGGGCGGACCGACGAACACGTCCGCCTCGCCATAGCGCTCGACCAGCCGCCCAAAGCCATGCTCGATGCTGCGATACAGGTGGCCGACGGTGTGGTAGTCGCGCGGGGCGGCCATCAGCGTGGTCGGGGTTGCGGTCAGCGGCCGGCACTCGCATATGGCCGCGAATGCTTCGGTGTCCTCCAGGTCGATGCTGTCGGGGCGCTCCAGGTACATGAAGTGGCGCAGCGCCGCCTCACCGAACGGCACCAGCGCGAGCCGGACGTCCGGCGGGTACCACTGGCAGCGGATGGGGAAGTTCGGCCGGTGAAGGTGCGGCACCGCGCCGACCGCGGTCAGCAGGTTGGTGGCAAGCGCCAGGTGCAGCATCTCCTGGACGGCGACCTCGGAGAGGGTCCGTCCCCAGCGGGCGACCTGGGCGAGCTGCTGGCCGCCAAGCCCATCCTGGGGATCGCGTTTGAGGGAGTACAACGCGAACAGGTACTCGCACAACACGCCCTGCTCGAGCTCGCAGGCCTGCGTAAGCAGGTAGACGAGCTGCTCACGGCTCTCCACGGGCAGCGGCGGCGCAGTGGTCGGGCCTGGACGCAACGCGGCGTCCTGCCGGTTCTCGGGCGTTGGCGGGTTCTGCCTCTCAGTCGGGGAGGGCACGGTCGACCTCTTTCACTTCAGGCGCTTCATGTGGCACGGCTGCTCCATTCAATGATTGGGGATCCTAGGCGTCTTGGACGTCAGAGAGCGTGCGCTTACCCGAGGGGCATGCAACGCAGCCTCCTCCCGTGCGGATGAGCTGGACGGCCTCCTCGGGCTGGGGGGCAGTGTCCGGCTCGGTAGCGGTGGCTGGCTGCTCGGCGGGCTCAGCCTGGGAGCTTGCGCGCACCCCACGGAGCAGGAAGGTTGCCAGCACGGCGATACCGACCGCGACCACCGCGCTGATGGCGGCGGTCACCTGCAGCCCCATGGTGAACGCCTCGCGGGCCGCGCCCAGCAGCGCCGCGCCGACCCCCTCGGGGAGCTGGTGCGCGACGCCCACCGCGCCGCCCAGGGTGTCCCCTGCAGCCGCGGCGGCCTGGCTGGGGACGCCCGCTGGGAGGGTGGCGGCCAGCTGGCCACGGTAGATGGCCACGCCGATGCTGCCCAGGATCGCGATGCCCAGCGCGCCGCCCAGCTCGGCGCCGGTCTCCGAGATCCCCGAGGCCGCGCCGGCCCGCTCGGGCGGGGCCGACCCCACGATCAGGTCGGTCGTGGCCGTGAACACCGGCGCCAACCCCAGCGAGACGACCAGCGAGGCGACCGCCAGGACCGCCAGGTCGGCGTCGGGAGAGCCACCGACCCGGGTGAGCACCCCCAGACCGACCGCCGCCACCCCCAGGCCAGCGCCGATCACGTAGGCCGGGCGGACCCGCCGCAGCAGCCGGGGCGCCAGGTTGGACCCCACGATGAACCCACCGGCCGACGGCAGCGACCACAGGCCCGCCCGCAGCGGCGACAGCCCCAGCACCAGCTGCAGGTACTGCGCGACGAACAGGAAGTAGCCGACCACGATGAAGATGCCGAGCAGGTTGGTGGCCAGCGACGCGTTGAACACCGCGACCCGGAACAGCCGCAGGTCGATCAGCGGGTCGTCCAGGCGAAACTGCCGGCCGACAAACCCCACCCCGATCGCCAGCCCGCCAAGGATGGCGGCGACGGCAAGCCAGGAGATCCCGTTCTGGGCGATCTGCTTGATGCCGAAGATCACCGTCAGCACGGCGACCAGGAGCAGAGCCGCGCTGACCAGGTCCAGCCGGCCAGCGCCGGGGGCGCGGAATTCGGGCAGCAGCAGCGGCCCCAGCACCAGCAGCAGCGCCATCACCGGCACCGCCAGCAAAAACACCGACCCCCACCAGAAGTGCTCCAGCAGCACCCCACCCGCCACCGGACCGATCGCACCCCCCGCCGAGAAGCTGGTGATCCAGATCCCGATGGCGGTCGAGCGCTGCCGGGGGTCGGGGAACATGCTAAAGATCAGCGACAGGGTGGAGGGCGCCAGGGTCGCCCCGGCGATCCCCAGCAGCGCCCGGGCGGCGATCAGCATCGCCGGGCTGGTCGACAGCGCGGCGAACACCGACACCGCCCCGAAGGCGGCGGCGCCCGACAGCAGCAGCCGACGCCGCCCGATCCGGTCGCCCAGGGTGCCCATGGTGACCAAAAACCCCGCGACCATGAACCCGTAGATGTCGGTGATCCACAGCAGCTGGGCGCTGCTTGGCCGCAGGTCCTCACTCAGGGACGGCACCGCCAGGTGCAACACCGTCAGGTCCATGGCATACAGCAGACAGGCCAACGCCAGCACCGCCAGCCCGAGCCACTCCCGCCGCCCCGCGCGTGAGGCAGCAAGGGCGGTCACGTCGGCTCTATGGTCGATGGGTCGATGAGCGTTCTCCCTCTTCCCTGTCGCGGCACGCTTCGCCTCGCCGTGGAACTTGGCTGGATCTCCATAGCGGATCATATGGTCAGGCAGTGACAGCCAGGCCGAAGAGGCCGGGCTCGTTGGCTGACGGCATCGTAGAGGTGGACGCCTTCGGTCCGGTTTCGAACCGGCTTCAGAGGCGTGGTGGCCCGCGCCACTTGGGCAGCTGCTCGAGGGCCTCTCGGCCGCGTCGGCGGCCACGTCCGGCCGCCCAAGCACCCTGGCCGGGCTGGGCTTCGAGCTGGCACGGCTGGTAGGCCCCGACACCGCCGCGCCGGCTGTCCAGGCCGAGCGTGCCCGATTCGCCCCCGATTCCGCCCGGCGCACGAACGGCCCCGACGGAGCGCCTCACGCTTACACCGAGGCCAGCAAGCCAGCGAAGCAGGCAGCGCAAGACACGACCGCCCCGCCTGATCGCCGAGTTCCTCGTTGAGGTCAGGGTGCGCTGGTGCAGGGTGCGGGCGCTGTCGAGGTCGCCCTGGTCGGCCAGGACTGAGCGACCGACCGGATCCAGCCGCTTAGTGAGCCGGTTGCCCGTTGGTCCCGGTGTTCTCGGGCCCGCGTGCCGCGTTCGTGCTGACCCTAGGCTGGTCATGCATGCTGTCCGGGTGGTGATCTGCCGGCCTGCGCTGCTGGTTCAGTCCCGGATTCTTGGTGCTCTTCGTGAACCGATCGCTGTCGGAGCGCAATAGGGATGCGATGGATGACGACGGGCTGATCGTTCGCGTGGTCGCAGGCGATGACACGGCGCTGCGGGAGCTGTTCTCCCGGCACGCGCCGTGGCTGGCGGCCCGGCTGCGCGTGGTGCTGCCCGCCGCCGATGTGGAGGATGTCCTCCAGAGACCCTCCTCGCGGTCTGGAAAGGCGCGGGAGGCTACCGGCCAGGGGGCTCGGTCGGTGGCTGGGTGTGGGGTCGGTCACTGCCTTGAGCAGGGCGTCCCCATCGGCCAAGCAGTGAGCACTGGCCAGCCAATGTAAAGTGCATGCCACTAGCGATTCCTGCCCTGTACGCGGAGGATGTCATGGCCGCTAGGAAACGGTGGAGCGATCTCAGCAAGCGCTCCCGCAGGCTACTCATCGTCGCAGGAGTTGCCGAAGCCAGCCTCAAGACGGCCGCACTCATCGACATCAAACGCCGGCCGACAAGCCAGATCCGAGGCCCGAAGTGGGTATGGGCCATGGTGCTGATACCCGTCGGTTCTTTCGGTGCCTTGCCACTCGCCTACTTCGCCTTCGGGCGGCGACGGTAACAGGATCCCACCCGCCCAGTGAGCTCCAGGGCACCGTCTGTGCCTGTCACCGGAACGAGCGATCGTCTGTAATGCGAAAGGAGATCATGGGCTCGACCGTCAACCCGACCCTGGCGCTGCGCATGGTGAACGCCTGGCGCAACCAGTAAACGAGTGCGGGCAGCCGGGCTGCGGTCACCGATCACTTTGGATGATCGTGACCCTCCCGTCGCCGGCGACGCGCACGTGGTCGCCGGTCGCGATGCGGCGGGTCGCCTCGGCCAGGACGAGCACCGGGCAGGTCCGGCCATAGAGTTGGTCGGCGACGATCGCGCCGAGCACCAGGATCTCGTCGGGCTCCTCGACCAGGATCGCCAGCGGGGCGGTACCGAGGCGGATCGCTTCGGCCAGCACGCTGGAGCTGGAGCTGGAGCCCCTGCCCGACGGCATCACCAGCACGCGACCGTTGACGGTCGCCCCGACCTGCGGGTGATGCCGGTCGCTGATGCGCCCGGTGCGCGGGTCCATGCCGCCCCACAGGCTCAGCGGCGCCTCCAGGACCAGCGCGGGGGCCGTCGCCGCGCCGGCGACCAGGGCCCGTCCCTCATAGCTGCGACCAGAGGGCGTCATCGCGCAGGATCCTCCCCTGGACGGCCGAGTCGACGCATTCCCGCAGGCTGCCGAACGCGACCTGGACGCCCAGGTTCCCAGGCGCATACCAGGCCCACTTGGCGGAGTTGGTCATCACCACGCCGTCGGTGCGGCGCAGGATCGTCGTGACGTAGGTGCAGGTGTCGACGACCAGGCGCACGCCGGCCCGCTCCAGGGGCGCGAGCCAGCCGCGAGCCTCGACCTCGGCGAGCACGTGCCGGCTGGTGTTGGCGTAGAACTCGACCGTCGGGTGGACGTTGCGGTCGGCGAGCAACCACATCAGCTGGCCGAACTCATGCACGGAGAAGTGCGGGGTGCCGACGTTCACCCCCACCAGGCGCCGGGGCCCCTGGCCCGCCGTCGTGAGCGTGTCACGTGCCGTTCGGACCATGGTCGGCGTGACGGCGTCGATCCTGACCGGCGCGCGATGCTGCAACGCCTCGGCCAGGGTGGACGCCTCGGGCGTCGATCCGGTCACGTGGACCAGCGCGACGCCGCCCGAGGAGGCGGCGGCCGCGCCCAGGGCCTTGAGCCGATCCTCGCTCAGCTCGGCCGGGAGCCCGTCCAGCACCGGGACCAGGTTGCCGCTCTGCAGGCCGACGACGTGACCGAGCAGCGGATACGCGGCGTCCTCGTCGAGCAGCCGGTCTGGCAGCCCGCGGACGTCGAGCACCACCTGCGCCCCGCGGCGCTCGGTCAGGTGCAGCCCGGCGTTCGGCACCCTGCCAGTGATCGCGGCGCAGATGTCGATGAAGTCGCCGTAGCGACCGGTACGCGCCCCGATCACGGAGTTGGCGAACACGATCGCATTCGACTCGGCCCAGGCAATGTGCTCGCCGAAGGTCGGGCGCCCGGGGAGCTGGTAGGGCGCGCAGGTCCAGGTCTGGCGGCAACCCATCGCGACGTAGGCATCCATCAGCCCTCTGGCCGCCCGGGCAGTCTCCTGGTCGCCCAGGTAGCGGTCCGGATGGAGCAGGTCCAGCAGCGAGACGTTCAAGGTGGTCGGCACCCGTACCGCCCCGCCGCCCAGCACCAGACGCTCGGCGAAATCCAGCCCGGACTGGCCGTGGTACAGGCAGCCGTCGATATGGGCCGAGGTGACGTCGATCAGCTCCTCCGCGCCGGCCACCTCGGCCAGCTTGACGACCACCCGCATCGCCAGCTGGCTGGCCGGCCCCTCCACACCGGCGAGCATCGCCCGGTCCGCATCGCTCAGACGCACGCTCGTGTGCCTCCTGACCGCCGATCTTGGTGCCACTGCTCCACAACCCCATTGTCGGCTGAACCGCCTGGAGTATCGGGGTCCCTCGGGCGGTACGAGATACCTTCTCCGGCGCTGTCGCGTTCGCCCTGATCGCCTTCGAGCAGCGAGACTTCCCGCATGAGGACTCGCCACCCTCGCCCTGCTCCAGTCCCGCAGTCCGCCTTATGCGCCCATGGCGATGCGTTAACCTGCATCCAGACTCCAACGGCTCGCGCGAGGGTTCACCAGGGCGAGAGTCGGCACAACGCGACAGGTCCGGTCGAGCCGCTTCATCGGAGCGGAAACGCCCCCGGCCATCCGTGACCGGGGGCGCATCCTGGCGAGCGGGTTATGGCGTGTTCCGCGCCGCCCTCACTGCCCCGATGAAGGCGGGGACCTTCGGTGAGCCGAACCCGGTCGTCATGTCCCAGCCCGTCAGGGTGGGAAGGCCCACCACAGGCCCTGGAGAGACGCTGCCGTCGGGGTTGAAGATGAACAGTTGGTTGTTCTTCAGATCGCCGCTGACAGCCGTCCCCTGCTTGACGGGCACGATGTCACGGAACGCAGGGCCGTTGCCGACCTTGTAGAGCAACGGGTTGAGGGCGCCGAGTGGGGGGTTGCCAGCCGCGGACTGCTGCTCGTTGGCGAGCGCGATCACGCCGGCCACCTGCGGCGAGGAGGCGCTCGTCCCGCCGAAGGTGTGCCAGCCCACCCTGAAGGCGTTGGGGTAGAACGACGTGAAGACGAGCACGCCACCGTTGACAGCGGCGTTCCAGGACAGGTCAGGCACACCGCGGGCATCGGCGCCGATGATCGAGGCCACGCTGTCCTGATACGACGGGCGCGGGTAGATCACGCTCCTGCCGCCGCCGGTCGCGGCCGGCAGCCAGGACTCGTTCCACACGGCCTCGGTGTTGCCGCCTGCCGTGAAGTTGAAGTATGCCGGGTTGAACGAGCCGTCCGGGTTGAATGGCGTGTCGCTGGTTGGATCCCAGGTCCAGCCGAGCTGGAGCTGGGTGCCGCCGACCGAGGTCACGAACGGGCTCGATGTCGGCCACCAGACCGTCGGCGAGGCGAAGATGCGGCTCTCCCGCTGTTGCTTGGCGACCCCGGTGGAGCCGAAGTCGCCCGAGGAAGAGAGCATGGTATCGCCCCTGCCCGTGGCGGCCTTGTAGACCGCGTCGAACCTCGCGGTCTGCACCGCCGCCGCGCCCTCGAAGTCCTGCTCGGTCGTGGCGAAGCTCTGCGAGAACACCGTTCCGGCAGGGTAGGTGCCGATCGCACCCTGGATCGCCTTGAAGAAGTTCGGCAAGCCCTGCACCCCTAGGGTCTCGGCCGGCGGGGTGGCGAGCAGGACGATGTGGGCGAGCGGGGCGATGGCGTAGGACCACTCGATGTCGAGCGTCGACTCCTCCGCCCACCGGAGGGCGGCGCTGGGGCCGGACAGCCCGTTGCCCTTCGCGATGTTGTGGAAATTCGGGGCGCCGAGCGGGAACACCTGGTCGAACTTCGGGCTCGGCAGGTCCGGGAAGAAGGTGTCGTGGAAGACCTGCAGGTCATGGGCGGCCGTGGGGCTGCCGTAGGCGTCGACGAGCACGATCGTCTGTCCGGCGCCCCGGTTCGCGACCCGGTCGACGCCGTAGGCGGCGCGGATCTGTGCGGGCGTGTAGCAGTGGATGAATGCCGACGTGACCACCGGCGGGGGCGTCACGCAGGCCGCCGGGGCGGCCACCGGCCTGCCCGGTGTGAAGGCGCGCTCTGGTGCCTCGATTGCCTGCGGCACCAGCACCGGCCCAGCTGGGCGCGGCGCGGCGGGTCGAACGGCCCCGGCGACCAGCGCCATGGCAGCGATCGCCGCCAGCGCCAGAGGCGTAGAGATCCTCATCTTCATGAGCGCCCACCCTTTCCAGACCGAGACGGCCCAGCTGCCCCATCAGAAATCTGGCCTCAATCCAGCCTGAGGCTTTCGTGGCTCTCGGTCCGAATTCTCGCCATGGTGTCCATGAGATGACGATGAGCAGAATATGGTCTGGGAACGGGCGGTCCAGCGTGCGGGGCGGTGTTGCGTTCTGCGAACCCGAGGCATGCTGAAGCCGCGACCTCGCTCGGGATCAGATCGCCACGGCGAGCTCGTCGAACGCGACCGCCAGCCGCCGGGTCGCCGGCACCTCAGCGGCCAGCTCGTAATGTCCACGCCGAAGGTTCTGGACGAACGCCTGCCCCGCGATGATCACCTTGGCGCTGCGGTCCTGCTTGAGCCCGCGCATCGGTCGCAGCCGTGCCTTCAGCCGGCCGTGGTCGCACTCGATCCCGTTGTTGGCGTACTGGTCGGTACGGTGCCATGCCGCTGGCAGCAACGCCTCCAGCACGCCCAGGTAGACCGGCGCCTGGTCGGTGGTGACCTCGGCGGAGGTGACCTTGGTCGCCCCAATCGCCTGCTGGAAGAACCGGCTGCCCGCACGTTCCGACGTGGGGAGACGAACACGTCGATCACCTGCGCTCACTCCCGCTGGCGAGAGCGCTGCCGATGGCGAAACCGCACCAGGACGAGGGCAAGGCCGTGCGCTCTACCTTGTCCCACCACGGCACCCGCACGGCCGTGCTCTCCTCCACCCGGCCCGGCGCCTCGGGCCCGGACCTCTCGGTGATCGTCGCTGGGCTCGTGCTGGTCGTCTCGACCCGGTTCGGCAGAGCGCCCCCGGCTCGCTGCGGCTCGCCGACGAGGTCGTACGAGCCGCTGGCGTCCCCGGGATAGCGGACGCCGAGAACGTCCCCCAAACGCAGTGCCGTCCAACGTCCGATCCGCAAGACGCGAAGGAGAGGCAACAGAGTGAAGATCTGGACCACGCGCGCCGTTGGCGTGGGCGCGATCATCGGTGGCCTCTGGTGGCCGGCAGCGTCGCCGCCAACGCCTCCGACCTCCCGCTGGTGAGCAGCCTGCCGCTAGTCGGCAACGGGCAGCAGCAGGCGGCTCCCGCCGTCCCCGCCCACATGGCCGTCCCGCAGATGGGGAGCTCGAAGGCCAGCCCCAAGCACGAGGCGAACAGGCAGAAGGCCGTCGTGTCCAGGGGCGCGCGTCCGGGGTACGGCAGCGACAAGCACGGCGACAGCCACGACCCCAGCGTCGTGGTGGGCGGCGGTTCGGGCAACAAGACCTGCGGCCGAGCTCGATCCGGCTGAGCCTGATCGACCGCTCCGCCGTGGACGAGCTGCTGCCCTGGTGCGTGGCGCACGGCACCGGGGTGCTGTGCTACAGCCCGATGCAGTCCGGGCTGCTCACCGGCTCGTTCAGCCGGCAGCGCGCCGCCGGCCTGCCGAGCGACGACTGGCGCCGGCGCGACCCGGAGTTCCAGGAGCCGAGGCTGTCGGCAAACCTGGCGCAGGAGCGGCGGCTGGGGCCCGTGGCCGCCCGCCACGGGACGACCGTGGCCACGGTCGCGGTCGCCTGGGTGCTCGCCCAGGCCGGCGTGACCGCGGCGATCGCCGGCGCGCGCCGCGCCGCCCAGGTCGACGGCTGGATCGGCGCCGGCGACCTGGCCCTGACCCCCGAGGACCTCGCCGACCTGGAAGGGGCGCGGCCCGGCGCCGCACCGGGCGCCGCGCCGGACCCCGCCACCGGCGCCGCACCGGCACCCGGGGCCGCGGGGCCATGATGGCGGCGGGCTACCTGCAGGTCACGACCGCAATCCCGTCGCGGGGTGAAGCCGAGCGGCTGGCGCGCCTGGCGGTGGAGTCGCGCCTGGCGGCGGCCGTCCACGTGATCGGGCCGGTCCCCAGCAGCTACCGCTGGAAGGGGGGTCCACGAGGAGCAGGAGTGGCTCTGCGTCGCCAGGACCGTGCAGGCCCGCTTCCGGCAGCTCGCCGACCTGATCATCGCCGAGCACCCATACGAGGTGCCGGAGATCTCCGCCGTCCCGATCGCCCACGGCAGTCCCGCCTACCTCGACTGGATCGCTCAGGAGACGGGCGGCTCCTCCAGGAGCGAGAGGGTGCGGTAGGGCACCAGCTCGGAGAGGGAGATCACGCTGTTGGAGCGCACCACGCTGGAGGAGCGGTTGAGCTGGATGAGAATGTGCTGGAGCTGCTCGTGCGTGCGCGCCACCACCCGGCAGTGGACGTCACCGGCGCCGGTGATGCCGTGCGCCTCCAGCACCTGGGGGACCGAGCGGAGGACGCCGGCGACCTCGTCCAGCCGCCCCTGGGCGATGCCGAGCGTCACGAACGCCTGCACGTCGTAGCCCAGCGCCCTGGGGTCCACGTCGGGCCCGAAGCCGATGATCACCCCGCGCTGGGTCAGCTTGGCGAGCCGGGCATGAACGGTCGCCCGGGTCACGCCGATGCGGCGAGCCAGCTCCAGGTGGGAGGCGCGCGGATGGGCGGCCAGCTCCCGGATCAGGCGGATGTCGAGCTCGTCGACCTGGTCAGTGCGCACGTTGCCTCCTCGAATGCCCGGGACCCAGCGTGGGGCTGAGCAGAGTGCGCAACATTCTCGCACGTCATTGCCCGGATCCAAGGTCCTGATCTTCAATCGGTGAACAGACTGACTGCCAGCCGCCAGACAGGGAGGGATCCGCGTGAGCGCTTCGCCGAAGACGGGTCGCATCCGTGACGAGCAATTCCCCATCGAGGGGATCGACGCCATCGTCTTCCACGTTGGCAACGCGCGGCAGGCGGCGCACTGGTACTCGACCGGTTTCGGGATGCGCTGCACCGCCTACGCCGGCCCAGAGACGGGCCTGCGCGACCGCGCCTCCTACGTGCTGGAGTCCGGTTCCGCCCGCTTCGTGGTGGAGGGCGCGGTGCGCGGCGACTCGCCGGTGGCGGCGTCGGTCGCGCGCCACGGCGACGGCGTGGTGGACGTGGCCCTGCGCGTGCCGGACGCCGAGCGCGCCTACCAGCTCGCGGTCGAGCGCGGCGCGCGGGGGGTCCAGGAGCCGCGCACGCTGGACGACGAGCGCGGCAAGGTGGTGGTGGCGGCGATCGCAACCTACGGCGACACCATCCACTCGCTGGTCGAGCGCTCCGCCTACAGCGGCGCCTACCTGCCCGGCTACGTCGACCGCAACCCGCTGGTCAGCCCGCCGTCGCGGCGCTGGTTCCAGGCCATCGACCACGTCGTGGGCAACGTCGAGCTGGGCCGCATGGACGAGTGGGTCGAGTTCTACCATCGCGTGCTCGGGTTCACGAACATGAAGGAGTTCGTCGGCGACGACATCGCCACCGAGTACTCGGCGCTGATGAGCAAGGTGGTCGCCGACGGCAGCCGCCGCGTGAAGTTCCCGCTGAACGAGCCGGCGGTCGGCAAGCGCAAGAGCCAGATCGACGAGTACCTGGAGTTCTACGGCGGCCCCGGGGTCCAGCACGTCGCCCTCTCAACCGGCGACATCGTCGACTCGGTGGCCGACATGAGGGTGTCGGGGGTCGAGTTCCTGTCCACTCCCGACGCCTACTACGACCAGCTCGGCGGATGGGTGGGCGAGACGCGGGTGCCGCTCGAGGTCCTCCACGACCTGTCGATCCTGGCCGACCGCGACGAGGACGGCTATCTGCTGCAGATCTTCACCAGGCCGGTCCAGGACCGCCCGACGGTGTTCTTCGAGCTGATCGAGCGGCACGGGTCGATGGGCTTCGGCAAGGGCAATTTCAAGGCCCTGTTCGAGGCCATCGAGCGCGAGCAGGCCAGGCGCGGGAACCTCTGACGCCGGCAACCGACAGCGGCCCCCTCGCCTGGGCCGCCAAGGCCGGTCCCGGCCTCCCGGGGTCAGCCGCCGCCGCGGGCCTCCCGGGCCTGCTGGCCGCGCGCCCAGGTCCAGGCGTACTCCGGGTCCTCGCTCTGACGAGCGGCCGGGCCCAGGTGCAGCGGCCGGAAGGTGTCCACCATCACCGCCAGCTCGTCGGTGCGGGGCTGGCCGAGGGACGCCTCCACCGACCCCGGCTGCGGTCCGTGGGTGAACCCGCTGGGGTGCAGCGAGATGGAGCCGATCCCGATCCCCGAGCCCTTGCGCGCCGAGTAGTCCCCGCCCACGTAGAACAGCATCTCGTCGGAGTCGACGTTGTGGTGGTTGTAGGGGATCGGCACCGCCTCGGGGTCGAAGTCCAGCGGCCGCGGGCAGAACGAGCAGACCACGAAGTTGGGGCCCTCGAAGGTCTGGTGGGTCGGCGGCGGCATGTGGACGCGCTTCACGATCGGCTCGAAGTCACGGATGTTGAACGCGTACGGATACAGGCAGCCGTCCCACCCGACCAGGTCGAAGGGATGGTTGAGGTAGGTGTAGCGGGTGAGCCCGGCGCGGTGGCGGACCAGCACCGGCGTCTCGCCCTGGTCGAGGGACAGCGGCTCGGTCGGCCCGCGCAGGTCCCGCTCGCAGTACGGCGCGTGCTCCAGGAACTGGCCATGGTTCGACAGGTAGCGCTTGGGCGGGCGGACGTGCCCGCGGGCCTCGATCACCATGGCACGCAGCGGCGCGCCGCCGTCCAGCACCCAGCGGTGCGTGGTCGCCATCGGGATGACCACGTAGTCGCCCTCACCGACCTCCAGCGCGCCGTAGACCGACTCGAAGCGCGCCCGGCCGGCCTGCAGGTAGACCACCTCGTCGCCGGTGGCGTTGCGGTAGAGTTCGCTGGAGCGGTCGGCGGCCACGAAGGACAGCCGAACGTCATCGTTGGCCATGAGGAGCTGGCGGCTGCCGACGAGGTCGCCACCGGCGGGCAGCGTCTGGGTCCGGAAATGGCGCGGCAGCAGCGGGTGGTTCGCCACGAGCTGCTCGGCCGCCGCCGGCATCTCGACCGCCTCGGCCTTGACGATCGCGGTCGGAAGATGGCGGTGGTACAGCAGCGACATGTCCGAGGAGAAACCCTCCTGGCCCATCAGCTCCTCGGCGTACAGCCCGCCGTCGGGCCTGCGGAACTGCGTGTGGCGCTTGCGCGGAACGTCGCCGACCGAGCGGTAGAACGGCATCGGACCTCCCCCTCCTGTGCGGTCGATCCTGGTCCGGTGCGAGCTTACCCGGTCACCCGCGCCGACCACCGTGCGCGCCACCAGCTCGGCGTCGGCACGGGAGGCCAGCACGGCGACGTGCGGCACCTGCGACTGGAAGTGCGCGAGCAGCGGGACGACCCACGGCAGCGGAGCCCAGCGCGCCAGCATTGCGCGGGGGTGGCTTCGGCAGGCTGCCGGACCACAGCACGCCGTCGATCGAGGCCACCACCGCCAGGGTCGCCCCGCCGGCCTGGCTGCCCGCCACGAGCGGGTCGACCGCTTCCAGCAGCTGCTCCGGCACCCCCCGGTCCAGCAGCTCGCTGCGCCCGTTCTTCCAGCGCAGCTCGACCCCCGCCCCGGCGTTCTCGACGTCGCCCCTGCTGTTCAGGTACAGCGACAGGAACGGCCCGGACGCCTCGAAGAGGCGCGCCATCTCGGTGGTCCACATGATCGGCGATCACCCGCCTGCTCGGGAAGCGGCGCAGGCGCCTAGCCGCGGCGCTCGGCGCCGCCGCCGAGCGCCTGCCAGACGGCCTCGGGGTTCTCGAAGACCCGCTCCGCCGGAAGCCTGGCGAGCCGGTCGAGCACCGGCTGGGCGGCGTGGTTCCGGAGGGCGCTCTCCAGCAGCGCGTCGCGGCCGGCGGGGAACACGCTCGGCGAGATCGAGCGGGCCAGCTCGCTGCGGGCCTCCAGCTCGTCGGCATCCATCGAGCCGGCCGACCGGCCGCCCTCCAGCCGCGCGTCCACCACCGGCTCGTCGTCGGCCGAGCCCTCCTGCTCCCGGAACTCCTCGACGCGCGGCTCCACCGGCGCGCCGCGCTCGAGCGGTTCGGTCTCGCGCGCGAGCTCATCGTCCACCCGCGGACCGTGCCTGTTGCCACGCTCCAAGCCGGCTCACCCCCCGATCGGCTGGCGTTGGTGTCACGGCCCGACTCCCACCCTCCGGAGCCGCTAAACCCGCCGCCTGGCCGCCACCTTACCGCGCTTTTCGGTGCGGCCCGGCCACAATCGAGGGCACTGGCGGTATCGTGGCCGCCGTCGCCGGAGGAGCGCATGAACTTCCAGGACCCTGAACGGCTGTGGCTCGCCGTGGCCATGCTCGCCGTGGCCGTGGCGTACGTGGTGCTGCAGGTTCGCCGTGGCCGCTTCGCCGCGCGCTATGCGTCGCCGGGGATGCTGGCCAAACTCGCGCCGCGGCGGCCCGGCTGGCGCCGCCATCTCTCGGCGGTCGCGTTCGTGGCCCTGCTGGCACTGCTGATCACGGCGTTCGCTCGGCCGGGGGCCGATGCGCGGGTTCCGAGGGACCGCGCCACCATCATCATCGCCATGGACATCTCGTCGTCGATGGTCGCTAGTGACATCAAGCCCAACCGGATCGAGGCGGCCAAGAAGGCCGCTGCCGAGTTCGTGGACCGGCTGCCCGCCCGGTTCAACGTCGGGCTGGTCACCTTCAACTCGAGCGCCTCGGTGGCGGTCCCGCCCACCACCGACCACGAGGCGCTCAAGGCGGGGCTCGACCGCCTCCACACCCGCTCGTCGACGGCCATCGGTGAGGCGATCTTCGCCTCGCTGGCGGCCATCGCCAACCTCGACCCGCAGGCCGCCGAGGACCCGCCTCCCGCCCACATCGTGCTGCTCTCCGATGGCGACAGCACCACCGGCCGGCCGGTGGAGCAGGCCGCCCAGGCGGCGGTCGACGCGCACGTGCCCGTCTCGACCATCGCCTACGGCACCCCCAACGGGACGCTCCACGGCAAGCCGGTGCCGGCGGACGCCAACCTGTTGCGCCAGCTCGCCGAGACCACCAAGGGCAAGTTCTACCAGGCCGCCAGCGGCGGGGAACTGCGAGGGGTCTACGCCGACGTCGGCAGCTCGATCGGCTTCCGCACCGAGCGCAAGGACATGTCGGTGTGGTTCGTCGGCCTGGCCCTGGTCGCCGCCCTGGCCGTGGCCGTGCCCTCCCTGCTCTGGTTCGCTCGTCTGGCCTGAGGTCGCCGCGTCTGTGGTCGAGCGCGAGCTGGCGGGCGCGCGATCAGCGGGTGAACTGGAAGTTGGCGCGGTGGACGCTGCCGTCGACCAGCTTGACGATCAGCTGGCGGCAGCTGTTCGCCCAGGACCGGTCGGTCTTCCAGACGTAGACGTAGGTGTCGGTCCGCGGGTCGTACAGCAGCACGCTGAACGGTGCGGGCAGGGTCGTCTCGACGGCGTCGACCGGCGCCCCCTTGTCGCAGGCGATCTCCTGGGACGTGGGGTAGCCGGAGGCCATCACGCCGAGCCCCTTGAACCCGTGCAGGCTGAAGCTCACCGGCACCCCGAGGCCCGCCCGCATCGAGTTGCGCACCGGCAGGTTGTCGACCGGCGGCTCGAACCCGGTGAAGTCGAACAGCGGGCCCAGGGTGATCCGCACGACCTGCGGGTCGTGGTCGCTGGCCTGGGAGGCGAACTCCGAGTTCACGTGGACCGCGTCGTAGGCGAACGGCTGCGCGAACAACGCGTCGCTCAGCAGGATGTGGTCGAGCGACTGCGAGTTGCCCTCGAAGTCGTAGGTGTAGCGCTCGTCCTGCGGCAGGGTCTCGATCAGGTCGTGCAGGACGCCCGCCTCCAGGGTGCCGAGCGGCGGCGAGAACTCGAAGTCGTTGAGGTCGCCCAGCACCACCACGGCGGCGTCCGGGTCGGCCGTCTCCAGGTTGGCCACGAAGTCGTGGACCACCGTGGCCTGCTGGACGCGCTGCGCCTCGGTGGCCAGGGTGGGCGGCTGCGAGTGCCCGAACAGCGGGTCGTCGCCGCCCTTGGAGTTGAAGTGGTTGGCGATCACGAACAGGTGGTGGCGGTTGTAGGTGAACTCGCCGGCCAGCGGCTTGCGGCTGCTGTTGAAGGCGCTGTTGGCTGGATCGATGCGGCCGGGGCTGGAGGACAGCCGCGTGTCGGCGCCGGCTCCCACGACCGTCGTGGCGCTGGTCGAGCTGCCGCCCGGCCGGTCGACGAAGGCCAGGCCCCGGTCGGTCCGGAACAGGAAGCCGACGCGGATGTTGCCGCCGGGCTCGCCGCCGTCCTGGTCGTTGACCGGGTCGATGGAGCGGAAGTCGTAGCTGGGACCGCCGGCCGCCTGCACCGCCGCGATCAGCTTGGCGAAGGTGGTGCCGGCGGTCACGACCCCGTCGTCGGTCGGCCCGTTGTCGTCCTGGATCTCCTCGACGGCCACCACGTCGGGCGCTTGCAGGTTGTCGACGATCAGGCCGGCGAGCTGGTCGAACTTGCTCTGCGGGTCGCCGGGGTCGAGGTTCTCGACGTTGAAGGTGGCCACGGCGAGCTGGTTGGCGCCCGCGGGAGCGGTGACCTCGCGCGTCAGGCCCCCTCTGGCGACGGCGGGCGTGGCGGTCACCTCGAGCTTGAAGTTGCCGAACGAGTAGTCCAGGACTCCGACGACCGCGCCGGGGAAGCTGTCGCCGACGTCGACGGTCGGGGTCGGGGCCAGCGAGTCGTCCAGGAAGACCCGCTCGGGGTTGAAGTCGCCCGAGCGCACCACGATCCCGCCCCTGGCGGTCCGCACCGAGGCGTTGGCACCGCCGTCGCCCACCACGGAGATCTCGCCGAAGGTGTTGCGCGGCCCGGTGGCGACCGCGTCGTCGAGCTGGACCCGCATGCCCTCCAGGCTCTCCCAGAAGTCGATGCCGTCGGTGGCGGGGTCGAAGACGCCGCTGGTCTCCACGTCACCGGTGGCGTCGTCCTCGATCACCTCGCCGGGCGGCACGCGCCCGCCCGTGCCGACCACGGTCGGCGCCGGCAGCGGGTTGCCGGACGACTGCACGGTGACCGAGGGCCCGGTGATCTCGGTGGTCGTGAGGTTGGTGGCGCCGCCGGCACCGCCCGGCCGGAATTCCGAGACCCGGCCACCGACCACCAGGGCGTCGCCAACCGCGACGGTGGGAGCCGAGGAGGTGAACACGAACAGGCCCTCGGAGGTGGCAGGGTCCGCGTCCGGGTTGGGGTCCTGGAACCAGAAGCCGTTGGAGGCGCGGGCCGTGACGATCCCCGAGATCCCGGCGACCACCAGGCCGTTGCGCGGCGACCGGTGACTTGCCCCCTGGACGTCGTGGATCGGGGTGGGGGTCACCACGTCGACGGAGAGCGTGCAGGTCGCCGACTGGGGCGTCGGGTCGTCGTTGGCGGCGGTGACGGCCACCGCGTAGCTGCCGACCGGCGTGCTGGCGTCCACGGTGACCTTCGCGGTCGCCTGCCCACCCGCCGCCGGCGCCGGCACGAGGTCGCCGAGCGTGATGGACCCGGGCGCGGGCGAGGGGGTCACGCCGTCGATCGCGATCGAGACCACCGTGCCGTCGGCGTCGGCTGCGGTCACCTTGGCCGTAGCGGCCGTGCCCTGGATGGCGGACAGGGTACCGCCACAGCTTGCGACCACCGGCTGGTTGGCCGGGCAGGGGCTGGGGGCGGTCGCGGTGTTGCGAGGTCCGGGGGCACCGGCGGAGAAGTCCGCCGCGTTGTCGTCGGTGTCCGCGCAGCCTCCCGCACGGCGCGAGACCGCGGCCGTGTTGCTGCCGGCCGGCGCGGGGCCGGTGCCCTCGAAGAAGTTGGCGCCGTCGTAGCCGACCAGGTCCACGATCCGCTCCAGGGCGGTCGAGGGACACGGGGTCGAGCCGCCGTTGCATCCCAGGGTGGCGATGCCCTGGGCCAGGGCGACCTTGCCGCCGGTGGCGCTCATGTTGATCGCGGTGGCGTCGGTGACGTCGGGAGCCGGCAGCGGGGCGCCGACCGCCGCGTTGGAGGCCTCCTCCACCAGCAGGTACTGGCCGGGAGCCAGCGAGATGTCCGGCAGTTCGGTGAGCTGCCCGGAGCTGGCGCCGAGGTTCCCGGTCCCGGTCGCGCTGGTGTACTGCAGCGACCAGCCGGCGACCGAGGCGCTGGTGGCGCCGCGGTTGAACAGCTCGACGAAGTCGTTGGCGAAGGGCGCGCCGGTGTTGCCGCCACCGCCGTAGACCTGGCTGATGACCACGTTCGCGCTGGCTGCCCGCGCCGGTCCCGGCAGGCTCACCAGCAGCGCCAGCGCGAGCGCCGCGGCCAGCGACAGCGCCTGCGCGCGACGGCGACTCGCGGATGCGACCACCATTGCTTCCTCCCTGTACCCAGCCCGTCGCCCGGTGTCGCGGCGCCGCGAAGAGTATCCACACTGGAGAGGTTTCCGTAAATTGGGGCACCTGCCTGACCCCGCACATTCGCCCGGTCGCCACCCGCCGTTCCCGTCCCTGCTCGCCGGCGGCTTCCGGGCGGAGGGCGGTTAGCATGGCCCGAGCGGTTCGCAACGCTCGGGACGCCAATGAACGGGGGGAGCGGATGAGGATCGGGATCATCGGCAGCGGCAACATCGGCTCCGTCACAGCGAGGCTGTTCGTGGGCGCCGGCCACGAGGTCGCGATCGCCAACTCGCGTGGCCCGGACACCCTCACCGGGCTGGTCGGCTCGCTTGGAGAACGGGCGCGGGCGGCCACCGGTGAGCAGGCCGCCGCCTTCGGCGAAGTGGTCGTGGTCGCCATCCCGTTCGGCCGCTACCGCAACCTGCCGGCCGACGAACTGGTGGGCAAGATCGTCGCCGACGCCACCAACTACTACCCACCCCGCGACGGCAACATCCCGGCGCTGGACTCCGGCCAGATGGCCTCCAGCCAGCTCCTCGCCCTCCGCCTCGACGGCGCCAGCGTGGTCAAGGTGTTCAACACCCTGTATGCGGGCACCCTGGCCTCCGCCGGCCGCCCGGACGCCCCGCTGGACCAGCGCCTGGCGGTCTTCGTGGCCGCCGACGACCCCGACGCCAAGAAGGTGGTCAGCGGCCTGGTCGAGCAGATCGGCTTCGTCCCGGTGGACACGGGGTCGCTGGCCGACAGCCGGCGCCAGCAGCCCGGAGCCCCCCTCTACGGGGCGCGGCTCAAGCAGCCGGAGGCCGAGGCCGCGCTGCGGAGCTGAGCCCGGGCGGAGGTCTCCGGGGCGCGCCGCCGCGGGCGCCGCGCCCTCACGCGGGGCGGCGGGGGCGCCAGCGGATCGGCAGGTGCTTGAGGCCGTTCTGGAAGTTCGACCGCAGGCGCGAGGGCTCGCCGGCCAGCTCCAGGTGGTCCATGCGCTCCAGCACGGCGGCGAACAGGGCGCGCATCTGCTCGCGCGCGAGATGCGCTCCCAGGCAGAAGTGCGGGCCGTGACCGAAGGTCAGGTGCTCGCCCGGTTGCCGCCGCGGGTCGAACCGGTCGGGATCGTCGAAGACCTCGGGGTCCCGGTTGGCCGACGAGAACCACACCACCACCTTCTGGCCCGCGCGGATGGGCACGCCGGCCAGCTCGACGTCGCCGGTGGCCGTGCGGCGGAAGTGCATCACCGGCGTCCACCAGCGCAGCATCTCCTCGACGGCGCTGCCGAGCATGTCCGGATCGTCGCGCAGCCGGCGGTACTCGTCCGGGTGCTGGAGCAGCGCGAGCATCCCGCCGGGCAGGCCGTTGCGCAGCGTCTCGTTGCCGGCTACCGAAAACAGCCAGAAGAGATTCTCGAACTCCTCGACGCTCACGCGGCCGCCGTCGGAGTCCACCTGCTGCATGAGGATGGACATCACGTCGTCGCCGGGGTTGCGGCGCTTGTACTCGCCCAGCTCGTGCGCGTAGGCGTACAGGTCGGGCATGCCGGCGCGGGTGCGCGGGTCCGGCATCCGCCCGTCCGGGCCGAGCTGGGGCCGCAGCACCGCCGCGCGCCGGCCCATCTCGGTCGCCCCGGCGGCGTCGAACGAGGCGCTGACCGCGTACTCGGCGTCCTGGTAGCCGATCACCCGGTTGCTCCAGTCGAACATCAGCCAGCGGTCCGGCTCCGGGATGCCGAACACGTCGGCCAGTGTCAGCAGCGGCAGGTCCGCCGCGATCTCTTTGGCGAAGTCGGCCTCGCCGCGCTCCACCACGCCGTCGACCAGGGCGCCGGCGCGCAGCCGGATCCGGTCGACCAGCCGGGCGACCGCCCGCGGCGTGAACGCCTTCGCCAGCAGCGCCCGCAGCCGCGAGTGCTCGGGCGGGTCCATGTTCAGCATCATCCGGCGCACGTAGGCGAGGTCCGCCGGGGTGGCGGGGTCACGGATCTGAGTGGCTCCCAGGCTGGACGAGAACAGCCGCGGGGATCGCAGCACCCGCCGGACGTCGGCGTGGCGGAGCACCGCCCAGAAGCCCGGGCCGCCTGGCCACGGGTCGATCGGCGGCTCCGGCACCCAGACGACCGGCGACCGGCCGCGAAGCCGCGCCAGCGCCTCGTGCGGCACGCCCCGGACGTAGGTGTCGGGGCTGTAGATCAGTTCCGTGTCCGCCGTTGCCACGACCACATTCTCCCATGCGCTGGGCTAGGCTCTGGCGGTGCGCGCTGTGCAGCCGGATCTCTGGGAGGAGCGGCGGGGGAGCGGGTCGCCGCTGCTGCTGTTGCTGCACGGGCTCGGGGCGACCGGGGAGGTCTGGCGCGGTGCCTTCGAGCTGGCGGCCGGCTGGCCCGGCACGCTGGTGCTGGTCGACCTGGCTGGCCACGGCCGCTCCGGCCGCCTCGAGGAGTACACCTATGCGGCGCACGCGCTGGCGCTGCGGTCGCTGCTCGGTCCCGACCCGAGCCCGGTCGTGGTCGCCGGCCACTCCATGGGCGGCCTCGTCGGCATCCTGCTGAGCGCGGAGCGCTTCGGGCTGGAGGTCCCGGCCGTGGTCGGCCTCGGCATCAAGGTGAGCTGGAGCGAGGACGACGTCGAGGGCCTGCGCCGCCGCGCCGGCCAGCCCGTCCGCTGGTTCGACACGCGCGAGGAGGCCGCCGCCCGTTACCTGCGCTCGGTGGGGCTGGAGGGCGTCGCCGACCCGGCCGATCCGCTCGTCAGCTCGGGCATCGCCGAGGCCGGCGGTCGCTGGCGGCTCGCCGTCGATCCGGCGACCAATGCGGTGGGCCGGCCGGACATGGCGCGGTCCCTGGCCGAGGCGGGGGCGCCCGTGACGCTTGCCAGAGGATCGGGGGACCAGATGGTCAGCGCCGCTGACCTGCGGTCCCTGCCCTGCGAGGTCCACGAGCTGCCCGGCCTCGGCCACAACGCGCACGTCGAGGACCCGGCCGCCGTGTGGTCGCTGATCACCGGCGTCGCGGGCCGCGCGGGCCTGCCGTGACGGTCAGGGCACCAGGATGCCGCGGCCTTGGAGGCGGCCGGCGTCCAGGTCGTCCATGGCCTGGTTGACCTCCTCCAGGGGGTAGGTGCGGGTGTGGAGGGTGACCTTGCCCTGGGCGGCCAGGACCATCAGCTCGGCCAGGTCGTTGTAGGAGCCGACCAGGTTGCCGACCACGCTGCGCTCGGTGGAGATGATGTCGATGGTGTCCACCTCCACCCGCCCGCCGTAGCCGATCACGAAGTGGGACCCGGCACGCCGGGTCATCGCCCACCCGTCGGCCTGCGCGCCCCGCTCCCCGACAAAGTCCAGCACCACCTCCGCGCCGTTGCCGCCGGTCAGCTCCAACACCTGGCTCACCTGGCTGCCGTCGGCCTGCACCAGCTGGTGGGCGCCGAGCGTGCCGGCCAGCGACAGGGCCGCCGGGTTGGGGTCCACCACCACCATCCTGGCCGGGGTCAGCGCGGCCAGTGTCTGGATGCCGATGTGGCCCAGCCCACCAGCCCCGATCACCACCGCGGTGGTGCCCGGGTACAGCAGCGGCGCGGCCTTCTTCACCGCGTGGTAGGCCGTCAGCCCGGCATCGGCCAGCGCGGCCACGTCGGCGGGCTCAAGGGACGGGTCGAGCCTGACACAGGCCCGCGCCCCGGTCTTGAGCAGCTCCGCCATGCCACCATCGGAATCGATCCCCGGGAACCGGCCCCGCGAGCAGTGCATGTCATCCCCCGCCCGGCAGGCGCGGCACAGCCCACAGGTCACCAACGGGTGCAGGATCACCCCATCCCCCGGGGCGACGTTGCTGACCGCCGAGCCGACCGCCGCCACCCACCCGGCGTTCTCATGGCCAAGCGTGTACGGCAGGGTCACCCCGGAGCGGTCGGCCCACTGGCCCTCCACGATGTGCAGGTCGGTGCGGCACAGCCCCGCCCCACCGATCCGCACCACCACATCCAGGGGATCGGCGATGGTCGGCTCAGGGACCTCCTCGACCACCGGGCGCTGCTCATACTTGTGCAACCGCACCGCCTTCACGCGCGCTCGCCTCCTTCGGCGACCGGGCCTCCACCGAGGCCGTGGGCGCCGGGGTCGGGATGAACCGGGAACCGGGAAGGCCCCACTCCCGGAAGAACTCCCCGGTCTTGCGGCACAGCTCCACGTTGAGGGCGCTGGAGCTGCGGATGACCGCGTTGGCGCGGCGGCGCGCGCGGGCGACCATCGCGCGGCTGGCCGGCCGCCCGTCAGCTCCGGCCACCAGCGGCGCGTCGGGCCCGGTGTCCAGGCCCGCGCGGCGGCGCTGGTCGAGATGGTCGAGCACCGCCTGCCTGGCAGCGAACGACAGGAAGGTGATCCGCTCGATCGTGCCTCCACCAAGGCGCTGCTGGTAGCGGAGGGCGAGCGGCTCGGCCTGCGGGTCGGGGAGCAGCCCTCCGTCCTCGTCGAGCGAGCCGAGGTCGCCGACCCGCAGCCGCAGCAGCTCGCTGAGGTGCAGCCCGCTGCCGACCGGTGCCAGCAGCACCACCCGCTCGCCGGCGTCCGGGATGGCCTCCTCCGGCAACCGCCTGGCCGTGGCCGAGGCGGGTAGGGGACGCCAGGCGACGGGCGCCCCGCCGAGCCGGAGCCAGATCTTCGGCCCCATCGCCAGACCCGCCACCGCGGCGTCCGTGCGGCCATCCAGTGCCCGCGCGAACACGTCCAGCACCGCCTCGGCGACGCCCAGCCCGTTTTCCCGCGCCGTGGCCAGAAGCTTCTCGAGGTCAGCCGTGCCGGTGAGCACGCGGAACCGGTCGAGCGCCGGCACCAGGGTGCGCACCCACGACTCCTCCCGGCAGCGCGCGGCCAGCACCTCTGCCATCCGCCGCACACTCGGCAGCTCCAGCAGGGCCAGCTCACGCCGCCCCGCCAACGCCCTGGCCGGGTCGACCACTATCATCGCCCCGCCCCACCAGCATTGATCAGCCGGTGCAGCTCCTCCGCCGCGAAATGATCCCCCAACACCACCTCCACCGACACCACCCCCGGCAGCCGCGCCACCCGCCCACGGATCTCCCGGCCGATCTGCCCCGCGAAACGGTGCGGGCACAACGGCGAGGTCAGATGGAACCGCACCACCACACGCCCCCCGTCGACCTCCACCCCATCCAGCAGGCCAAGCTCCGCGATCGAGGTCCGCACCTCAGGATCCTTGACCCCACCGGCCACGCGCCGGACGCGCTCCAGATCGACGCCGGGCGTGGCCTGCTCGGCGCTCATCGGGACTCGGTGCCGGCCACGCCCGTCTCGGTCGCCGGCGGCTCGGCTCCTGGCACCGCGGTCGGCTGGACGGCTGCCTCGCCGTTCAGGTATTCGGCTCGCCGCCGAGCCAGCTCGTCGTCCTTGATGGCGTCGAGCTTGGCCTCCACGTCGATGCCGTACAGCCGCGCGATGTTGCCGCCGATGATCTTCTGCTTGATCTCGGGGGTCAGGTCGACGCCGTACTCCTGCTTGAGGTCCTCCGGCAGCTCGAATGCCATGAAGTCTTCCAGCTGCCAGTGCGGGTACCAGATCGGGAAGTCCGTCCCGTAGACGATCCGGTCAGGCCCCAGCCACCACAGCAGGTTGGCCATCACCTCCGCGAACCAGCGCGGCCGGTTGTGGATGAGCGCCAGCACCACCGCCAGCCCCGCGTACACGTTCGGGCAGCGGGTCGCGATCCAGCAGAACTCCTCGACCCGGGGCGCGCCGCAATGGTCGATGATCAGGTTCATCTCCGGGTACAGCCACGCCGGCTCGTCGATGTCGCGGACGTCGAACTTCTCCAGGGACAGCGGCTCCACGGCAGGGCCCTTGTGGAAAAAGTGGTTGGTGACGCCCAGCTCCAGGGCCTTCTCGTAGCAGGGGTAGACCATCGGGTCGTTGGCTTTCCAGCCCCGCGAGTCGCCGCGCCACTCGGCCGTGTACCACTTGAAGCCCTTCATCCCCAGCTCGGTGATCTGCCGCTCCACCTCCTCGACGGCGTTCGGCATGCGCGGGTCGACGCCGCCGAGCGGGATGATCCGGTCGGGGAATCGGCTGGCGAGCTGGGCGTTGCGCTCTGGATTGACGAACCCCGTGTAGTAGAAGTCCGAGAGCACCTGGGTCGAAAGGATCGACATGTCGGCGTTGCCCTTGACGAACATCTCCTCCAGGTACCACTCGGGGTCGACCTTCCGGAACTGGCGCTCGTAGTCCATCGTCCACTTGGGATCGGGCGGGTTGAACCCGGTGTGGAATGCGTAGAAGGTCTCGATGAACGCATCACCAAAACGGTTCTTGCAATTCTCGGCGCTCGCGTCCCAATAGCCGCTGTGTGCATCGAAGACGAATTGTCCGTCCTTCATCTGCGTCAGCTCCTTTGCCCCGCCGGCCCCCCGACTGGCAGCCACCCGCCAAGGCTAAACCCGGCGCCAAGTTAGGGGAACCCGCGGGTCCAGCGAACCTCGCCGCCGGCGTCGACCAGCAGCGCTTCGTAGCCGTCCAGGTCGTCCAGCCAGTCGAGCGCCGCTGCGCCCATGGCGACCGCGGCGGTGGCATAGGCGTCGGCCAGCGTGAGGCTCGGCCCGATCACGGTGACGCTGGCCAGCTCGGTCGCTGGGGCGCCGCGGTGGGGGTCGAGGACGTGGGCGCCGCGCTCGGCGACTCCTGAGGTGGCCACCGCGAGGTTGCTGGAGTGGATGGTGGCCAGCAGCTCGCCCGGCCGGTGCGGATCGGCGATGCCGACGCGCCAGAGCCGGTCGCCGTGCGGCTGCCCGCGCAGGCAGACGTCGCCGCCGGCGCTGACGTAGTGGGTCGGCACGCCGGCCTCGACCAGAACGTCGGAGGCGCGCTGCGCGGCCCAGCCTTTCACCAGCCCGCACGGGTCGAGCTGATCGGGCCCCGCGGCGTAGGCGTCGAAGTACCCGCCGGTCACGTGCCGCAGCTGCTCGCACAGCGCCAGCACCTCGCGCACATCCGGGTCGCAACGCTCCAGCGAGGTGGCCCCCTGGCGCAGCAGGCTGATCTGGCTGGAGGGCTTGAACGGCGAGAACAGCTCGTCGGCGCGGCGCAACTCCGCGAAGGCGTCCACCAGGCCCCTGGCGCTCCGCGCCGGCTGCTCCGGGCCCTCCCCGGACCAGGTGGCGATGCTGATCGCGGTGCCCATGATGTGCTCCACCCACGACCGCATGCCGCCGTCCCCCGGCGGCCGCGGCTTGGGATGCAGGGTGGCGAGGTGTCTACCGAGCAGTGGTCGCAGCATGGGCCATGTCCAGTGCAGCTTGGAGGGAATCGAGATAGGCGTTGCTGGTGTAGGTGGCGCCGGTGACCACGTCGATGCCGGCGTCCTGGCCGGACAGCACCTCGCCGCGCAACCGCGACACCGCCGCGCGGCTGCGGTACCGCGAGACCGGGTTGGTGGTGGCCATGTCCACCACGGCCACGTCGAGGATGCGCCGCTCCTTCAACGTCACCCGCACCTGGACGTGGCCGTAGGACCAGCCGACCGGCGGCCCGACCACCTCCAGCTCGCCGCGGTCGGACACCGTCCAGCCGGTCTTCCGCGGCCTGCCGGCGGCCACGGCCGGCGTGGTCGCCCCCTTGGGCGGGCTGGAGGCCACCGCCCGGTCGACCTGGGCCGCCAGGGGGATGTCCGGCACCCGGTAGGCCAGCAGCAGCGCGAGCGCGAAGGCCGTGGCAACCAGGCAGATCAGTGCGCGGGTCACGTCGCCTCCGTCAGTAGTCGAACCGCTCGATGTGGATGCGCCGGCGCGGCACGCCGGCGTCGCGGAGCGCCTCGCGGGTGGCCTCCAGCACGCCGGGCGGCCCGCACAGGTACACGTCGCGCCGCGCCACGTCGGGGACCAGCGTCCGCAGCCGCTTGGCGGACAGCGCGTCGTGCCGCGAGCAGCAGGTGACGCGAGGGCCGAGGACCAGGTGCACGACCGCCCGACGCCTGGAGGCCAGCTCCTCGAGCTCACGCTGGAAGACCACGCCCTCCGACGAGGCGCCGCGGAACACCAGCGCAATGTCGCCCGGCCCGCCGGGCATGGCCTCCAGCAGGGCGCGCATCGGCGTGATGCCGATGCCGGCGCCGATCAGCAGCACGCGGCGCCGCGTCCGCTGCACGCCGGTGAGCGCGCCGTAGGGGCCCTCGGCGATCACCCGCACCCCCGGCCGCAGGCTCTGGAGGGCGCGGGTGTGGTCGCCGACCGCCTTGACCGTCATGCGCAGCATGCGCGGCGTGGGCGCTGCCGACAGCGAGAAGGGGTGGGCCTGCACCCAGACGCGCCGGGTCAGGAAGCGCCAGCGGAAGAACTGTCCGGCCTCGGCGCGCAGCAGGTCCAACCGGCGACCGGTCACGTAGATCGACACGATGTCATCGGTCTCGCGGACCACCCGGAGCACGCGCAGGCGGTGCCGCATGGTCAGCTTCAGCGGCCGCCACACCCTGAACCAGATCACGCACGCCGCCACCAGGACGTGCGCGCCGCTCCAGGCGATCCGCGCGCCGCGGTACTGCAGGTCGGTGCCGATGACGATCTGGTGGGCGAACGCCAGCGCCACCGCCATGTAGGCGTACAGGTGCGCGAAATGCCAGGTCTCGTACCTGAGCCGGTTGCGCATCGCCCGTGCCGACAGCGTGCCGACGAAGATCAGCAGGGCCAGGGCCGCCGTGGCCATCAGCACGTCGGGGTAGGTGAGCACCACGGTGGACGCCTCCACGCCGAGCGGCACGCGGTCCAGCAGCGTGAGCCCGCCGATCAGCAGCCCGGCGTGGGCGATCAGCGTGGTGACCAGGTAGGTGCCCAGCCAGCGGTGCACCCGGACCAGCCAGTCGGAGCCGATGCGCCGCTCCAGCCAGGGGATCCGCGCCATCAGCGCGACCTCGACCAGCAGCAGGTAACCGCCGAGCAGCCCGGTGATCCGGCCGCCGATGATCAGCCCGTCGCCAACCCCACGCACCCCGAGCCCCCGTGTGCCGAGCCACCACAGCCACAGCACGGCCAGCGCGCCGGCCACCGCCGGGGCCGCCAGCAGCACCGCCAGCACGTAGCGCGGCTGCCGCAGCAGCGGCCGCCGCCAGTGCGGGCTCCGCCCCGGCCCGCGCCGAGGCGTCGGCGGCGGAGGAGGCTCCTGCGCGGGAGCCGGCGCGGGAGCCGGGGCGTGGCCGGGGATCGGCCCGCGCGTCCGGGCGTCCGGAGGCTGCGGGGAGATGACCTCGTGACCGACCGGGGCTTGACCAGACACACTGCTCCAGACACGGCGGGAAACGGATGCCTTCAGCCGGCGCATTCGGGCGGGCGGGTACGCGCCCGGGACGCATGGCGTCAGCCGGACGGATTGCGCTGCTCAGGGGTCCCTGCGGTGGGAGGCGTCACTGGGGGATGACTCGCACACCGTAGGAGATGGCGCAACCGTAGTCAAATCGTGACCGCTTCGAGATCCAGCGCATCCCAAACCCCTCCCGTGTCACCCGTCATGCCTGCTCGGGTGGTAGGCGCTACAGGTCGCCAGAGGTCGCCAGATGGGCGGGGCGTGTTGGTAGCATGTCCCGATGCCCGCGCCGGCCCTGCCCCTGCCGGAGTGGCGAGACGACCGGGACGCTCGATCACCGTCACCATCGGGGAGCGGCCCACCGGCATGAGAAGGGGGCGCGGTGAGCAGGACCAGCGCGACGAATGTGGCGTTACCGCCCGACGAGCCGGCGCGTCTGGCCGCCGTCCGCCGGTACCAGGTGTTGGATACCCCGGGCTATCGCGGGTTCGACCGCGTGGCGGCCCTTGCGGCGCGGTCGCTGGCCGCACCGATCGCGACCGTCAGTTTCGTGGGCGCGGAGTGGACCTGGTTCAAGGGGAGCCACGGGCTCGACCAGCGGGAGCGGGTACCGCGGGCACCCGGCTTGTCCGCCTCGGCGATCGCGGGCGAGGGCGCCCACGTCGTCCCGGATACCGCTGCCGACCCCGTGGCCTGCGACGATCCTCTGGTGGCCGCCCTTGGCCTGCGCTTCTACGCGGGCTGGCCGATCGTCACGCCGGATGGCCACCGGATCGGCACGGTCGACGTCATGGACGTCCAGCCGAGGCAGGTCGACCACGACGAGCTGACGGTGCTGGCGGACCTGGCCACGATGGTGGCCCATGAGCTGGAGCTGCGGTTGTCGGCCGGCCGCGCGGTCGAGGCCGAGCGGGCGCTGCGCGCGCAGCTCCAGAGAGAGAAAACCCTGGTGGAGCAGATCGCGGCGCTGGAAGCGGAGCGGACCAGCCAGTTGGAGTACGCGCTGGCGCACCGGGTCGCGGTCGAGCAGGCAAAGGGCGTCCTGATGGGCCGGGAGGATCTCGGCGTGGACGAGGCGTTCGAGCGGCTCCGGGCGGTGGCGCGCTCGCGGCGCCAGCCGGTCGAGGAGCTGGCCCGCGAGGTGGTGGCCGGCAGGCCGCTGCCGCCCGTGGCGCGCTCGACCAGGCAGCGCCCTCGGGGCGGCTCGGGTGCCCCGCGCGACCGCCAGCCGTCCGCGGCGCGTCACCGCGGCGATGCCGGCGATGCCGACCGCCAGGCCACGGGCGAGTTCAGCGACCGAAGCCTGCGGATCACCCGAAAGGTCTGGCCCAACGGACTGTGCCTGCAGGGCGAGGTGGACCGGTCCAACATCGCCACGCTCGCCGCCGCTCTGGCCGCCCTTGGGCAACCCAGCGACGACGTGCATCTGGACCTGGAGGCGCTCGAGTTCATCGATGTGGCTGGCCTGCGGCTGCTCGTGGAGGAGGCCCGGCGGATGCCGGCTGGACACTACCTGGTCCTCGACTCGGTGGCGCCGTACCTGCGCCGGATCCTCTCGCTGGTGGGCTGGGACCAGACTCCCGGCCTCAAGATCGGCGGTGACCGGCCGTGACCGGCGGCCGGAACGGCGCGGCCTTCGTCCACCAGGCGAGCGTCTACGGCTCACAGGACGAGTTCCTGGCGATGGCGGTCCCGTTCGTCGAGGACGGCCTCAGCCGGGGCGAGCCCGTGCTGGCGACGACCACTTCCGCCAACCTGGCCCTGCTCGGCGAGAACCTGGGCGAGGGCTGGCAGCGGGTCGACCAGGCCGAGTCGGCGTACTTTGGCCGCCGCACGTCGCAGCGGGTGGCCGCCTTCGACCGCTACTGGAGGCGCCAGGCACCGGCTGGCGGGCACGTCCGCATCCTGGCCGAGCCCATCTGGTCGGGCCGCTCCGACCACGAGGTCGCTGCCTGGGCGCGCATGGAGTCCACCCTCAACGTGGTCCTGTCGGCCACCAATATCTGGATGATCTGCCCGTATGACACCCGAGTGGTATCGCCGGAGGTGGTCGCCGGCGCGCGGCGCACGCATCCGACCCGCATGCAGGGGATCACGGCCGAGCCCTGCCCCGAGTTCATCGACCCGGCGATTTTCACGCGCGCCTGCGACGCCGACTCGCTGCCCGACCCGCCGGCGAGCGCCGCGCTGCTGGACGGCGGGCGCGACCTGGCCGGTCTGCGCCGGTTCATGGCGGTCCAGGCGGCCACGCTCAGGCTCACCGGCGAACGGGCCCATCTGCTGGTGACCGCCGCCAACGAGGCCGCCACGTACCTGCTGGCCAAGGGGAGCGGCCGGATCACCGCGCGCGCCTGGGCGGAGGCGGGCTCGATCGTATGCGACCTGCGGCAGCCGGCCGGCCGTCTCGCCGACCCGTTCCTCGGCTTCCGGCCTCCCACCAGCGAGCCTTCTGGCGACGACGGCCTGTGGCTGGCGCGCCAGCTCTGCGACGCCGTGGACCTCCGCACCGACGAGGATGGCTGCACTGTGCGCCTTCAGGTCCCCGGCCCCCGCGCTGAGGACGCCCGCCAGGCCGCCCGCGCCTGAGAGCACTCCGTCTAGCCAACCGGCAGCGGTAGCCCGGCGACCGGCAGGGCCTGGTCCAGGCAGGAGATCTTGGCCACCGCGGCCAGGCCCGGGCCCACCTCGCCAGCGGTGTTGGGCGAGTTGTCGCGCCGGTTGCCGTCCGACTGGGTGACGCACAGTTTGCGGTCGGTCAGGAACGGGCTGGTCGGGAACTCCAGCGGGCCGCCGTTGCGCAGCCTGGTGGTGCCATCGGGGGCGTTGCGGAAGAACTCGACCACGCGGCGGTCGGGGGTGACCACCACGATGGCGTCGCGCTCGTTGGCGGTGGCGAAGACGTTGCCGGCGCGGTCCAGAGCGATGCCGTCGGTGCCCTCCAGGAACGGGTGCGCCACGAACACGTTGTCGAGGCAGAGCGTGTCGGCGGGAAAGGTGGTGTCACAGCCGACCGGGCTGCGGAGGTTGCCGTTCCGGTCGAGCTCCACCCGCCAGATCGCGCCGCGCGCGGTGTCGCCGACGAACAGGGTGCGCCCGTCGTCGGTGAACGCCAGGCCGTTGGCGACCAGGTGCTGGGAGCCGGCGGTGTCGGCGGCGGCGCGCCCGTTGGGCGTGATGGTCACGCCGCCCGGCGGCAGCGAGCGCGGGTCCCTGCCGACCCCGCCGACCCCGCCGACACCGTTGACGACGTTGACCTCGTTGACCATCGGCTGCACCCGGAACACCTCGACGCCGGCGCCGCCCTGCGGCCCGACCCGCCAGACGCGGCCCTGGCCGGTGGTGCCGTCGCCGGTCCACAGGTTGCCGTCGCGGTCGAAGGCCACGCCGTTGGTGCCGGGGACGCCGGTCGCGAACACCGTGGCGGTGGGCGGGCTGGAGGCGCTCGGCCGCAGCGCCACGATGGTGTCGCCGTTGGTGATGAACAGGCGGCCGTCGGCGTTGAACGTCAGCCCGGAGGGGCTGCATGGCGCCGCGATGTTGCCCACGACCACCGGCGTCCCGCCGCCGGCGGGGACCCGCGTGACCGGGCAGGGGTCGCCGCGTCCGGCCGTGTAGAGGTTGCCGTCGCGGTCCCCGGTCAGGCCCTCGATGCCGAGCGTGCTCTTGAACACCGTCGTGAAGCTCGTGTCCGCGCCGGCCGGCCGGATGGGGCTGGCCGCCTCCGCCTGGGCTCCTGACGTGCCGGACACCCCGCGCACCAGCAGCGCACCGACCACCGCCGCCACCGCGAGGACCGCGAGCGTCCGAAGCGTCACCCGTCTGTGGGCGATGCTGTGCATGATGGGCCTCCCTACCGTCTTGAGGGCATTACCCCCGTATTCACGGTTGGTGACCCGAAAAACTGTCTAAAGAACAGACCTTCCGGTCCGGTCCCATGCCCCGGCCCCAGGGCGCCGGGCCTGGCGTTCACGCCTGGCCTCCAGCGCTGCGCGGGTCGGCTGGTGACGCGTGCGCGCCGAGGGCGGGGCCGGGGACAGGGACACCCCGGCCAGGCGCGGCCGGGCGTCAGGAGTCGGGGTGGCGCGCGGCGGCGTGGCGTTCGGCGGCGTGGCGTTCGGCGGCTCGGCGGTCCTCGAAGGCGAGCAGGGCGACGACCAGCCAGCCGATGCCGACGAGGCCGATCAGGGTGAGGGCGCGGTAGACCAGCACGGCGGCGCCGGCGTCGGCGCCCGGGAGGCCGTAGGCGACGAAGGTCGCCACCAGGCCGCCCTCGACGACCCCCAGGCCGCCAGGGGTGATGCCGATGCTGGTCACCACCTTGGAGCCGGCGAACGCCAGCAGGACCGCGCCCCAGGGGATCCGGCTGCCGACCGCCTCGAACGACAGTGCCAGGCAGACCACGTCCAGGAACCAGTTGAGTGCCGAGTACCCCCAGGCGGCCAGCCAGAGCCTCATCGACGGGCGCACGTGCGCGAGCGAGCGGGCCGTCTCGCAGAAGCCCCTGGACAGCCTGCCCACCAGGTTGCCGACCGGTCCCAGGTGCGTCCCCATCCAGTTCAGCCCGCGGATCAGCAACAGGGGATACCGGAACAGGATGGCCGCGCCGGCCGAGCCCGCGAACACCACCGACAGCAGCGGCAGCAGGATCGTCTCGGCTCCGCCGCCGGCGATCACCGCGCCGACCAGCGCCATCGCCGCCAGCGCGCAGAAGGCGATCGCTCCGGCTGCCAGCTCGCTCCAGGCGGCCACGGCGGTGTCGGCGCCAAGGCGCCGGTACCTGGTGAACGAGTAGCCCTCGGCGATCGCCACACCCGCCGGCACCGACAGCGAGATGGCGTTGCTGGCGAGCGTGACCAGGTTCACCTGGAACCGGTCGGCGTCGACGCCGCCGGCGCGCAGCAGCATGCGCTGCGCCTCCGCCAGCGGGGGCACCGACGCGAGCTCGGCCACGAACGCGATTGCGACCCAGTACCAGTCCAGGCTCGACAGGACATCGCCGAAGCCGACGAACAGGTCGCGCTCGCGGATGAAGAAATACACGACCGCGCCGACAGCCGCGACCTGGAGCGCGACCCGAAGCAGCGTGCCGCGGCCCCCCGCCCGGCGCCTGGCTGTCGCTCCCGACGATGCCCGACGATCGGTGTCCATCCACCAAGAGTACGAGGTCGCGGCCATCCGCCGCCGCCGGTGCTCGGCCCGGTTGCTCAGCGTGGGCTCGTCGGTGGGGTCATTGCAGCAGGTTGTTGAAGTCGCCGTCCTTTGCGCTCAGCACGAACGCCTCGAACTCGCGGTAGGTGAAGACCAGCGCCGGCCCATCGGGGTGGCGGGAGTTGCGCATCGCCACATCGCCGCCGGGGAGCCTGGCCACCTCGACGCAGTTCCCCTGCGCACCGCTGCGCCCGCTCTTGCACCATTGCACGTTCCGCAGCTCGACCGAGGACATGCCGTTGTACATATGGGACATTCAGACCTCTCTCAATAGCTCGTCGAGGATCTCCGCGGTCCTGCCTGGGGCCTGGCCGCGGACGCTGATGGACTCCATGACGTGGAGGTACCGCTCGACGTCCTCGCGCTTGTCGAGATAGAGCGCGTTGGTCAGGTGCTCGACGTAGACGACGTCGGGCAGCTCCGCGTCGGCGAACCGCAGGATGCTGAAGGCTCCCACCATGGCGGGGTGCGCGCCGTCCCGCATGAGGATGACCTGGAGCGTGACGTTGGGCATCTCGGTGGCCCGGATGAGCCGCTCGAGCTGCGCGCGCATGACCTTGGAACCGCCGACCGGGCGGCGCAGCGCCGCCTCGTCCAGCACCACCCACAGGCGTGGAGCGTCAGGGCGCTCCAGCAGGCTCTGCCTGGCCATCCTGAGCGCGACCCTGCGCTCGATCTCCTCTGGAGTGTCGTCCAGGGCACCCTGGACCACCGAGCGCACGTAGTCCTCGGTCTGCAGCAGGCCGGGCACGAGCTGGCCCTCGTAGGCACGGATCAGGGAGGCCGCGCTCTCCAGGTCGACGTAGGCGCGGAACCAGGCGGCCAGGATGTCGCCGTAGTGCTGCCACCAGCCGGGCTGGTTGGCCTCGCGAGCAAGCGTGATCAGGCTCGCGACCTCGACGGCGTCGCTCACGCCGTAGAGGTCGAGCAGGTCCACCAGATCGCGCTCCTTGAAGCTGACCTGCCCGTTCTCCAGCCGATGGATCTTCCACTCCGACGCGCGGATCGCCTCCCCGGCCTGCTCCCGCGTGAGGCCCCGCTGCGTGCGCAGCCGTCGGAGCTGCGAACCGACCAGTATGCGGCGGACGGTTGGTCCGCCTCCCGGCTGAGCCTCGGTCACGTCCCTGCCTCCGGTGGTCGGTGGATCCGTCCAGCCAGGGAACGACCACGTCCAGAGCCTGCACGTAGCGTCAGCACTTGCAGATGGCGATTGCATCTGCACTTGGCAGAATGCATGATAGCGCACGGCACCGAATGGATGGCAGTGCCAGTCGTCACGCTGCTCAGGATCCGCGACGCCCATGCGTGGCGACCCGTTTCGGGGGGCGTCGACGTCCCGGCGCGGACCGCTCCCGTCGGTTCCGCGCCGGGCGCCTTGCCGCGCTGATCCGGGCGCCTCGCCGTGGACCAGATGGCTGTGCCCGCCAGCTGCCGCGCGCGGCTTGGGATCGCTCTCGCATCGCTGGCCTGGGCATTCCCCGGCAACCAGACGATCAGCACCGCCTGGAACGGCACCGCCGCCCAGTCGGGCCAGAACGTGACCGCCAGGGACGTCGGCTGGAACGCCGCCGTCCCGGTGGGCGGCGCCGCCGCGTACTGTCGCCCGCTTGACGCTGGAGCCGCTGGTCGGCAAGCTGAGAGCGCTCTCCAAAACGACTCGCCGCCCACGTGGCGGGGGAGGGCGGGAGAGGATCTGGCTGGCGGCGGCCGCATGGCGGCGCGGCGGGGGTGGCGGTGGCAACTGGGAACGGATCGTCGGCGGCGCCTCGGGAGCGGGCCACGCTGGAGGAGGTGGCCGAGCTCGCCGGGGTGTCGCGCGCGACCGTGTCGCGGGTGATCAACGGCAAGCCTCGGGTCTCGCGGGAGACCAGGGTGGCCGTCGAGCGGGCGGCGGCCCGCCTCGGCTACGTGCCCAACCGCGCGGCCCGGAGCCTGGTGACCCGGCGTAACGACTCCATCGGGCTGGTGATCCCCGAGCCGACCGCGCAGTTCTTCAATGACCCGTTCTTCCCGCGGCTGGTCAGGGGCGTGACCGAGGGGCTGGCTGGGCCGGGCGTGCAGCTCGTGCTGTTCATGCCCCAGTCAAGCAAGGACGAGGCGCGCCTGGCCGACTACCTCGGCGGCGGCCACGTCGACGGCGTGCTGCTGGTGTCGCTGCACGGCTTCGACGAGCTGCCTCTCGGCCTCAAGCGCCAGGGGATCCCGGTGGTGCTGTGCGGCCGTCCGCTGGCGGCCGCCGACGTGTCCTACGTCGACGCCGACAACCAGCACGGCGCGATGCAGGCCGTCGCCCACCTGGTCGAGCAGGGCCGCCAGGTGATCGCCACCGTGGCCGGTCCCCAGGACATGGCCCCCGGCGTCGACCGGCTGGAGGGCTACCGGCAGGGGCTGCGCGCGGCCGGCCGCGACACCTGCCCGGACCTCGAGGAGGTCGGCGACTTCACCTTCGAGGGCGCTCAGGTGGCCATGCACGACCTGCTGGAGCGGCGGCCGGACATCGACGGCGTGTTCGTGACCTCCGAGCTGATGGCACTCGGGGCCATGAGCGTGCTGCGGAACCGCGGCCGCCGGGTGCCCGACGACGTGGCCGTGGTCGGCTTCGACGACTCGCCCGTCGGCCTCACCGCCAACCCGCCGCTCAGCACCATCCGCCAGCCGACCGAGCTGATGGGACGCGAGATGACCCGCCTGCTGCTGCAGATGATCTCCAGCGGTGACCACCGGCCCCAGCACCTGATCCTCGGCACCGAGCTGATCGTGCGGGCATCCTCGATCGCGACGCCGACGCGACGCAGGGGCTCGCGCTCTCGCAGCGAGCCGTAGCGCTTGGGAGCAATCGGACCAGGTCGCCCGCTTGACATGCTCTCATCGTACGAGCATTGTGTGAGAGCGCTCTCACATGTGCGCGAGGGAGACCTGCGGCGGTGGTCGCGGTACAGGCGGCACAGGAGGATTCCACATGCATGGGTGGGCGCGGCTGCTCCGTATTCGGCATCTACCTGGTCCCGTCTCCACAGGGGAGGCACGCATGCGCAGTGCACCAAGGAGGGTGAGCGCCTTCGTCGGCGTGCTCGCCGCCGTCGCTCTATTGGCTACCGCGTGTAGCTCGGACAAGACGACCAAGTCGAGCACCGCCAGCAACGAGCCGGTCACCCTGCAGGTCAACCTCTTCGGCACCTTCGGCTACAAGGAGGCCGGGCTCTTCGACGAGTACCAGCGGCTCCACTCCAACGTGAAGATCTCCTACAACAGCGTCGAGCAGGAGCAGAACTACTACCAGGCGCTGCAGACCCACCTGGCCGCCGGCAGCGGGCTCGGCGACATCCAGGGCATCGAGGTCGGCCGCATCGCCGAGATCGTGCAGTCGCGCGCCGACAAGTTCGTCAACTTCAACGACTTCGGTGGGGCCGCACTCAAGGACAACTTCTTCCCCTGGAAGTGGCAGGAGGCGACCACCTCCGACGGCAGGACGATCGGGCTCGGCACCGACGTCGGGCCGATGGCCATGGCCTACCGCACCGACCTGTTCAAGAAGGCGGGCCTGCCGACCGACCGGGCCGAGGTCGCCAAGCTCTGGCCGACCTGGCCGGACTACGTCAAGGCCGGCCAGACCTACATGGCCCACGCACCGGCCGGCTCGGCCTTCATGGACAGCGCCTCCGGGATGTTCAACGCCATGGTCGGCGCCTCGCCCAACCAGTACTACGACCAGGGCGGCAACCCGATCTACGACAGCAACCCGCTGGTGAAGGACGCGTGGGACCTGTCGATGCAGGCGGTCGGGGCCAAGGAGACCGCCAAGCTGCGGCAGTTCGACACCGCCTGGAACCAGGCCTTCTCGACGGGTGCCTTCGCGACCATCGCCGCCCCCTCGTGGATGATCGGCTACATCCAGGGCCAGGCCGGTGATAAGGGTGCCGGCAAGTGGGACGTGACCACCGCTCCCGGCGGCACCGGCAACTGGGGCGGCTCCTACCTGGCGGTCCCCAAGGTCTCCAAGCACGTCGACCAGGCCGTCGACCTGGCCAAGTGGCTGACCGCCCCTGAGCAGCAGGTGAAGCTGTTCCTCAAGCAGGGCAGCTTCCCCTCCAGCACCACGGCCATCGCCGACCCACAGGTGGCCAACGCGACCAACAAGTACTTCAACGACGCGCCCATCGGGCAGATCTTCGGCGACTCCGCCAAGAGCCTGCCGGTGGCGGTCCTCGGGCCCAAGGACGGCGTCATCAAGGACACCTTCAGCACCGCCATCCTGCGGGTCGAGCAGCAGGGCATGAGCCCTGACCAGTCCTACAGCCGGTTCCTGGCCGACATCAAGAACGCGCTCGACTCCTGACCCCCGCATCCCGACCTCGGCCGCCGGTGGCGTCCTGCCCAGCCTGACAGCGGGCCCCACCGGCGGCCGGCCCAACAGCTTCGCCAGGACCAAGGACAAGGATCGGCGAGATGGCTGTCTCCACCCCGACCCCGGTCAGCGGCCGCGGCGCTCCGCCTGCCCCCACCCGGCCGGCGCCCTCCGGCCGCGGCCAGGCGTGGCGCAGCCGGCTGTACCGGCTGGACGTCAAGGGCTCGCCGTACGCCTACGTGGCGCCGTTCTTCATCCTGTTCTTCGCCTTCGGGCTCTTCCCGCTCGTCTATACCGCCTACGTCTCCCTGCACAACGTCGATCTCGGCAGCCCGGACCAGCAGACCTGGGTCGGCATGGCCAACTACACCCGGCTGCTGCACGACCAGTTCTTCTGGAACGCGCTGCGCAACACCTTCACCCTCGGCCTGATCTCCACCGTGCCGCAGCTCCTGATGGCGCTCGGCCTGGCCCAGGTGCTGAACTACCGGCTCCGCGGCCGCACGCTGTTCCGGGTGAGCGTGCTGATGCCCTATGTCACCTCAACCGCGGCCGCCGCGATCGTCTTCGCCGAGCTGTTCGGACGCGACTACGGCTTCATCAATTGGGCGCTCGGCCACGTCGGGGCCCACAACATCGACTGGGAGAGCGGCAAGTGGACCTCGCAGGTCGCCATCTCCGCGATCGTGACCTGGCGGTGGACCGGTTACAACGCCCTCATCTACCTGGCCGCGATGCAGGCCATCCCGGGCGACCTGTACGCGGCGGCGGCGGTCGACGGCGCCGGCCGCTGGCAGCTCTTCCGCCACATCACCGTGCCGTCGCTGCGCCCCGCGATCGTCTTCACGGTGGTCATCTCCACCATCGGCGCGACCCAGCTGTTCGGGGAGCCGCTGCTGTTCGGCGGCGTCAGCGGGCACATCGGCGGTGTCAACCACCAGTACCAGACCCTCGGCCTCTACCTCTACGACCAGGGCTGGTACAACTTCCACCTCGGCCGCGCGGCCGCGGTGGCCTGGGCCATGTTCCTGATCATCCTCGTCTTCGTCGTCGTCAACACCCTGCTGGCCCGCCGGATCCGCTCGGCCTCGTGACCGGGAGCGCGACCACCTCATGAGCGTCACCACGATCCCGCCGCGCATCCTGACACGCCGCCGCCGCGGCCACGCCGGGCCGGACGCGGGCCACGTCGGGTTCATGCGGGGCGGTCCGATCGCCTATGCGATCCTCGCCGTGGTCGTGGTCGTCTCCGTGTTTCCGTTCTACTGGACGATCGTGGCCGCCTCGACCTCCAACGCCGACATCGCCCGCGTGCCGCCGCCGCTGCTGCCGGGCGGCAATCTGGTCTCCAACTTCCACAAGGCGCTGACGCAGGTCAACATGGCCAAAGCGGTGCTGAACTCGACGATCGTGTCGGGCAGCATCGCGCTGGGCACCGTGCTGTTCTGCACCCTGGCCGGGTTCGCCTTCGCGAAACTGCGCTTCCGTGGCCGCAACCTGCTGCTGTTGGTCACCATCGGGACCCTGATGGTGCCGCCACAGCTCGGCATCATCCCGCTGTTCATGCTCATCGCCAAGCTGCACTGGGTGAACCAGCTCCAGGCGGTGATCCTGCCGACGCTGGTCAGCGGGTTCGGCGTCTTCTTCATGCGCCAGTACCTCAGCGAGGCCCTGCCCACCGAGCTGCTCGAAGCCGGACGGGTGGACGGCGCGTCGACCTTGCGCATCTTCTGGCGCATCGTCCTGCCGATCGCCCGTCCGGCCATGGCCGTGCTCGGCATGCTCACCTTCATGCAGGCCTGGAACGACTTCTTCTGGCCGATCATCGCCCTCACCCAGGACAACCCGACCGTCCAGGTCGCACTGCTGGGACTCGGCCAGGGCTACGTGCCGGACCACTCCATCATCATGGCCGGCACGCTCATCGGGACGCTGCCGCTGGTGGCGGTCTTCCTCCTGCTCGGCAGGCAAATCGTTGGGGGGATCATGCAGGGAGCGATCAAGGGATGACTGGATGACCACTGATCTGTCACAGCTCGTCGGCGAGCACGACCAGCCTCGGCCAGCAGTCGCGCTGGAGGAGGGAACCGCCCTCAGGTTCCCGCCGAAGTTCCTCTGGGGCAGTGCGACCTCGGCCTACCAGATCGAGGGAGCGGCCGCGGAGGACGGGCGCGGGCCGTCGATCTGGGACACCTTCAGCCACATGCCCGGCAGGGTGCACAACCACGACAACGGCGACCGCGCCGCCGACCACTACCACCGCTACCGCGAGGACGTGCAGCTCATGGCCGAGCTGGGGCTGCGCGCCTACCGGTTCTCGGTCGCCTGGCCGCGCGTGCAGCCGCAGGGGCGCGGCCCGGCCAACCAGCGCGGGCTCGACTTCTACCGGCGCCTGGTCGACCGCCTGCTGGAGGCCGGCATCGAGCCCTGGCTCACGCTGTACCACTGGGACCTCCCGCAGGCGCTGGAGAACGAGGGCGGCTGGCCCAACCGGGACACCGCCGAGCGCTTCGCCGACTACGCCCAGCTCGTCTACGGGGCGCTGCACGACCGCGTTGGCTACTGGACGACCCACAACGAGCCGTTCTGCGCCGCCTTCCTCGGCTACGCGTCGGGCCTGCACGCCCCTGGCCACCGCGACGGCGCGCTGGCCATCCGCGCCGCGCACCATCTCCTGCTGGGCCACGGCCTGGCGATGCAGGCCATGCGCGCGACCGCCCCGGGCAACGCGCTCGGCATCACCCTCAACCTCTACCCGGTGCGGCCGTTCTCGGAGTCGGCGGAGGACGCCGAGGCGGCGCGGCGCGTCGACGGCATCCAGAACCGCCTGTTCGTGGACCCGGTCCTGCGAGGCGCCTACCCCAGCGACGTGCTCGCCGACGTCGAGCCGATCAGCGGGCTGGCGCACCTGCGGCCGGGAGACGAGGCGGTGATCGCGGCGCCGATCGACGTGCTGGGCGTCAACTACTACCAGCCGTACCTGATCGCGGCAGGGCCCAGTGTCGACGGCGATCCGGAGTTCGAGGCGCAGTTCCCCGGGATCAGGGGCGCCCGGCCGGTGCAGCTGGACGGTCCGCGCACCGCCCAGGGCTGGTCGGTGGACGCCGGTGGCCTGCTCGACCTGCTCACCTGGCTGCACCGCTCGTACAAGCCGGTGCCGCTGGCGGTGACCGAGAACGGGGCCGCTTTCGACGACTACGCCGATCCCGAGGGCGACGTCCACGACCCCGACCGCATCCACTTCCTCGAGGGGCATTTCCGGGCCGCCCACCAGGCCATCGAGCGGGGCGTCGACCTGCGTGGCTACTTCGTCTGGTCGCTGTTCGACAACTTCGAGTGGCACGAGGGCTACTCCAAGCGCTTCGGCCTGGTGTACGTCGACTTCCCGACCCAGCGCAGGGTCCTCAAGGACAGCGCGCGCTGGTACCGCGACGTCATCGCTCGAGGCGGCATCCCCCGCTGACCGAGAGCGCGTCAGGCGGCCAGCGCGACCCAGACCGCGCGCTGGTCGACCGCCACGGCCGTCGGCCGGAACCCCAGACGCAGCGTGCCGACCTGGTTGCTCTGCGGGTCGATCGTCGAGACCGTGCCGTCCTGGCCGTTGGCGACCCACACGCGGTCGGCGCCGAACGCGATCCCGCTCGGGCCGTTGCCCACCGGGATCGTCGCCTGGACCCTTGAGGTGGTCGGGTTGATCCGCAGCACCGCGTCGCTCCTGCTGCTGGTCACCCAGACGGCGCCGTCCCCGTATGCCGCCTGGTCGGGGGCCTGTGGGAGTTCGATCCGCTTGACCACGCGGCCGGCGCCGGTGTCGATCCGGTGGACAGCCCGGTCGGCGGCGGTGGCCACCCAGACCGTCCGCCCGTCCGGGGTGATGGCCAGCCCGGTCGGGGCGTGGGGCAGCGGGATCCTCCGGGTGACCTGGTTGCTGCCCGCGTCGATGCGGGCCAGCAGGCCGCCGCCGCGCTGGGTCCGGACCGCCACCCACACGGCGTCCTGCGCGGCGACGATGGCGGTCGGGCTCCCGTCCACCGGGATGATGGCGGTGGGATCGGCTTCGGGTTCGACTCGGGTGACCCGCCGCTGGTCGGCGTTGGCCACCCACAGACTCCCGCTGGCGAAGGCCAGGCCGGGGCCGCCCTGGCCGACCGGCCCGGACCCGGACGCCGGGATGGGCTGCTGGACTCGGTTGGTGGCGGGGTCGACCACGCTCACGGTGCCGTCTCGCCGGTTGGCGACCCAGACGAGCCCGCCGCCGCCGATCACCGCCGCTGGGTCGGTCCCGACCGCGACCGCAGCGACCGGCTCGTAGGTCGCCGGGTCGATGCGGACAGCCTGGTTGGCCGCCAGGAGCACTGCCGGTGCCGCCGGGCCCGCGGGCGCGCCTCCGTCCCGGGCCAGGACGACGGCCACCACCAGGAGCACGGCCGACAGCACCGCCGCGGTGATGGTCAGCACCAGCGACGAACGCCGGGCCAGCCCCGGCAGCCAGGGCCGTCGGCGATGCCCGGAGCGACGCCCGACGGGACGGCCAACGCGGTGGCGCCCGCCGGTCGGGGCGGACCCGGCCAGCGCCGCTTGGGCGGTGGCGACCAGGGCACCGCAGGAGGGGTAGCGGTCGCCGGGCGCCTTGGCCAGCGCCCGGCCGATCGCCTCGTCCAGCGCGGGGGGGAGGTCCGGGCGGTGCTCACCGATCCGCGGCGGCGGGTCGTGGACGTGAGCCCACAGTACCGCCAGTTCGCTGTCGCGCCGAAACGGCACCATCCCGGTCAGGCACTCAAACAGCACACAGCCCAGCGAGTACTGGTCGGCCCGGCCGTCGAGGTGGCCGCCCTCGACCTGCTCGGGGGCGACGTAGTCGATGGTGCCCAGCACCTGCCCGCTCACGGTCAGGCCGCGGACGCCGCGTACCCGCCTGGTCAGCCCGAAGTCGGCCAGGTAGGCATGGGTGACGGCGCCGCTCACCATCGCCAGCAGGACGTTGCCCGGCTTGACGTCGCGGTGGACCAGACCGCGGGCGTGGGCGGCGTCCAGCGCGCCCGCCACCTGCCCGCCGATCGCCAGCGCCTGTTCGGGGTCCAGCGGCCCCTGCCTGGCCAGCAGCGCGGCCAGGTCGATGCCGTCCACGTACCGCATGGCGATCCACAGCACCCCGTCGGTCTCGCCGGCGTCATAGACCGGCAGGACGTTGGGATGCTCGATGGCCGCCGCCAGCTCCGACTCGCGCAGGAACCGCTCGCGGAACGCCTCGCTGGTGGCGGCCTGGGCCAGCAGCAGCTTGAGCGCCACCTGCCGGTGGGGGCCGGTCTGCTCGGCCAGGTAGACCACGCCCATCCCGCCCCGGCCCAGCAGCGCCTGAATCTGGTAGCCGGCCAGCCGGGTACCGAGACGGGGGTCGGCGGGGGTGGTCACTTGTTCTGCTTGCCGTTCCTGGCGACCGCCTCGCGCAGGCCGGCGATGGTCACCGCCCCACGGCGCAGCGCCTCGTTGGCCAGCCGCACCCGTCGCCGCTCGCCGCCGCCGTGGACGCCGAACTTGTCGTACAGGTGGGCAAGATGCTGCTTGACGGCGGCCTCGGTGACCACCAGGGCGTCGGCGATCTCCCGGATGGAGGCCGGCTCCGTGAAGGCAGCACCCCCCAGCACGGTGCGGCAAAGCGCCAGCAGCACCTCGCGCTCGCGCCGGGTCAGCTCCGGCGGCGGCTCGCTGGCCTGGGTGCCCTTCCCGCCGGTGGGCTCGTCGCTGCGAAAGACCAGCCGGGTCGTGCCGACCCGCAGCTCGTCACCGGGACGCAGGGGACGCTCCCGCCAGACCCGCTGGCCGTTGACGAAGGTGCCGTTGCGAGAATCCAGGTCGCGGACGCACCAGCCCGCCTCGTAGCGCTCCAGCACCGCATGCAGGCGTGACAGGGTCGGGTCGGCGGGCAGGGCCAGGTCATTGGCCGGGTCGGTGCCGAGCGTCATCCGCCCGGCCTCCAGGGCGACGAGCTCCCGGCCGGCCAGCGTCCAGACCTCAAGGTACGCGGCCATCACCAACCCCCCATCCCGGACCGTAGCCGAGCACCCGCACCGGCACAAGCCCTTACCCAATGGCCAGCAAAGCCTCACCTGGGCCATGGCGAACCCTGCCCGCCGCGGGGATCGTGCCATGCCCACCCCAGAGCGGACGCTAGCCGAAACCCCAGCACAGGAGGTATGTCATGAGCAAGCAGCCAATCCGGCGCCAGCGTGCGAGCGGGGTCGCGGCCCGGACCGTCGTGGTAGGGGTAGCGATGGCAGCGCTGGTCGGGATCGTCGGTGCCAGCCAGGCCCTGGCCGTGCCGGACGAGCGCGTCCTGGAGCGGCAGGGCAGGATCGACCGCCAGAAGGCGGCGGCCAGCCAGGCCGACGAGCAGGGCAAAGCGACTGAGCCCTCCCAGCGCTCCCCGACGGAGAACATGCGGCGGTTCATCCGGCCCGAGCCGCGCATGAGGCCCGAGCCGCAGCCCGGTGGCGACGAGCAGGTCGCACCCGCCGCGGCGTCCACGGCGCCGGCCGGCGGCCCGGGTGGCCTGGCGATCCCGGTGGCGGTCGCCGCCCTGCTCCTGGCGATTGGCGCCGCCACGACCTGGCGGATCCGCCACCGTCGTTCCCGACACGACGCGACCCGACCACCTGAACGGCCGGCCTGACACCAGGCCGTGCAGCCAGACGGGGTCGCCGCGCCCATCCGGCGACCCCGTCTGGACCTCGCGAGGCCTCGGCACTGGCCTCCTCGAGAGGGCCGGTGCATGCTTCGAGGTGAGGTCCAGGGGGGATGCCGATGCGAACTGCCAGAGGCTTCCGGGCGGCCTGCCTCGCGCTCGGGCTCGCGCTCCTCGGGGCCAGCTGCACCGGGCCGCCGCAGGACGCCGGTCGAAGCGGCGTGCGCGGTGGGACACTCCGGGTGCTCACTGCTGACCCCCTCCTCGGGCTGGACACGGCCAACGTTCTCATCAGCCCGGCGATCGCGCGCGCCTACGCCCGAACCCTGTACGGCTACAACCTCTCGGGGCCGCCGGAGCAGGTGACCGTCCCGGTCCCCGACATCGCCAGCGGCCCACCCCAGCTCTCGGCCGACCGGCGCACCTACACCTTCCGCCTGCGCGCCGGGGTCCGCTACGCCCCACCGGTCAACCGCGAGGTCACCGCCCAAGACTTCATCACCGCCATCCAGCGGCTCTACGACAAGACGACCCCATCGGGCGCGCAGTCCTACGCGGACCTCATCGCCGGTGCCAGGCGGTTCGGTGCCGGGAAGGCCAGCCGCATCGCGGGTCTGGCCGCACCCGACGCCCACACCCTCCAGGTCACCCTGGTCCAGCCCGCCGGCGACTTCCTGTCGATCCTCGCCCTGTCGTACTTCGCCCCGGTGCCAGGAGAGTACGCGGCCGGCTACCAGGTGGGGGCCAATTATGACGGCTATGTGGTCGGCTCCGGCCCCTACACCCCGGCCACCTACATCCCGGGAGAGACCGCCGTCCTGGTCCTGGTCCGCAACCCCAACTGGGACCCCGCCACCGACCCCCTGCGGAAGGCCTGGGTCGACCGGATCCAGGTCAAGACCGATGAAGGCGGTATCCCTTCGATCCAGCGGGCGATCGAGCGGGAGGAGGCCGACCTGTCGATCGACAGCCACGTGCCCCAGACACGGATCGCCACGCTCCGGGCCGACCCCGAGCGATCCAGGCGGCTGTCGGTCAATCCGACGGGGAGCCTGGCATTCCTGGTCCTTGGGACCCACCGGGCGGCCGGCGCGATCGCCGACGTCCGGGTCCGGCAGGCGGTCAACTACGCCATCGACAAGGTCGCCTACCGTGACGCCATCGCCGGGAAGTTCGCCCCCGCCGGCGAGCTGGCCTCCACCATCATGGCGCCGGGCGCGCTCGGCTACCGCCCCTACGACCTGTACCCGACACCGGGTGGCCGCGGCGACCCCGCCAAGGCCAAAGCCCTGCTCGCCCAGGCCGGCTACCCCAGGGGGCTGACCCTGGGCTTTGTGACCTTCGGCAGCGGCAGGTACGCGGCCACCAGAAAGCCGATCGAGGAGTCCCTGAAGCGGGCCGGGATCACCCTGAAGGTCACCACCTACAAGGGGGGTGACCTCTGGGAAAAGTCGCTGCTGATACCCGCCAAGCGCCTCGAGCACCAGCTCGCGCAGAGTTTCTGGAGGCTGGAGTACTTCGGGGACAACGCCCGGCAGACGATCCCGCCGCAGTACGACGGCCGCCTCCCCCCCAGTGTCAGAGCCAACTTCAGCGAGTACAACAACCCGGCCGTGAACCGGCTGATCGACCGTGCCCTCGCCGAGCCCGACCGGGACCGCCGGGCGGCCATGTGGGCCCAGATCGATCAGCGGATCATGCGGGATGCGCCCCTGGTCCCGCTGGTCTGGGAGAACTTCTCGTTCCACTGGGCCTCCCGGGTCCACGGCTGGGTGTACGACCCCTTGACGGTCGCGCCCGACCTCACCGCCCCGTGGCTGGACCCCCCCAGCCCCTGACCGACCCGTCAGCCCAGGGCGGCCCGGCCCCGGTCGCCGAGGCGACCGTGGTTGCCCGGAGGGCCACCACGCGCCCAGCTGCGGCCACATGGCCTGCGCGGCCCGGCCCGGGCTCCGTGCATCCGGACTGTACAGTCAGGGGTGGCCCCCGGGCGGCGACCCGCTGCCCCATGATCATCGCTGCTTGACGCTCCGAGCCGGGGCTTCGTAAGTTGTGCTGAACAGCGGGAGAATCGGGGGGTCCATGGGCATCCGCACGTACGGGCCGAACGCCGTCGACTGGGAACAGCGCGTCGACTTCGACCGGCTGCGGCGCGAACGGCTGGAGCGGCTCGAGGCGGCGCTGGAGCGCTCCGAGCTGGGCGCATTGCTCACCTTCGACTTCCACAACATCCGCTACATGACCTCGACCCACATCGGCACCTGGGCGATGGACAAGCTCATCCGCTTCGCCCTGCTGCCGCGTGGCGGCAAGCCGATCCTCTGGGACTTCGGCTCGGCAGCCCGCCACCACCAGATCTACAACCCGTGGCTGGAGGGCCGGACCGACGACCCCGAGAAGGGTCGCGCCCGCGCCGGCATCTCCACTCTGCGCGGGGCGTTCAACCCGCGGGCGGGCATCGCCGAGGAGGTCGCCCGCAAGATCCGCCGCGAGCTGGAGGAGCGCGGCCTGGACGGTGAGCCGCTCGGCGTCGACGTCGTCGAGATGCCGGTGCTGGCCGCGCTCCAGTCCGCCGGCCTGCGGGTCGTCGACGGCCAGCAGGTCTTCCTGGAAGCCAGGCGCATCAAGACCAGCGACGAGATCGGCCTGCTGGCGACCGCGTGCACCCTGGTGGACGCCGCCTACGAGGAGCTGTACGGCTTCCTGCGGCCGGGCGTGCGCGAGAACGAGTGCGTCGGCCTGGTCAGCAAGGTCCTCTACGACCTCGGCTCCGAGCACGTCGAGGGGGTCAACGCCATCTCCGGCGAGCGCTGCTCGCCGCACCCCCACGTCTACTCCGACCGGATCCTGCGGCCCGGCGACCCCGCCTTCTTCGACATCCTGCACAGCTTCAACGGCTACCGGACCTGCTATTACCGGACCTTCGCGGTGGGCAGCGCCTCGCGGGCGATGCGCGAAGCCTATCGCCGCTGCCGCGACTACATGGACGCGGCGATCACGCTGGTCAAGCCGGGTGCCACCACCGCCGACATCGTCTCGGTGTGGCCGCGCGCGACGGAGTTCGGCTTCGCCGACGAGGAGGCCGCCTTCGCCTTGCAGTACGGCCACGGGGTCGGCCTGTCCATCTGGGAGAAGCCGATCTTCAGCCGGCTGGTGTCGCTGGACCATCCCGAGGTGCTGGAGACCGGCATGGTCTTCGCGCTGGAGACCTACTGGCCGGCGGCGGACGGGTGGTCGGCGGCCCGGATCGAGGAGGAGGTCGTCGTCACCGACAACGGCTGCGAGATCATCACCAAGTTCCCGGCGGAGCAGCTGCTGATCGCCGGGCACCGCTACTGGTCGCTGGACGGGCCGCTGCCCACCCTGCGCGAGGCCGAATCGCACCGCAACCGTCCCGAGGCTCCATGAAGGGGCCGGTCCCTGCCCAGCTGTTCAACCTCAACGGACGCGCGTATTCTCTCGCTTGACGTCACATTCGGGCTGTTCTCGACGAAAGGGGCTGGCCATGGGCGACCGGCTGCTGCTTCGTGGTGGGCACGTGCTGACCGTGGATCCCGAGCTCGGCGACCTTCCAACCGGCGATGTGCTGATCGAGGGCGACACGATCGCGGGGGTGGCGCCCCACCTGGACGCCGACGCCGAGGTGATCGACGTCACCGGCCAGATCGTGATGCCCGGGTTCGTCGACACGCACCGCCACACCTGGGAGGCGGCCATCCGCGGCTGCGCGCCCAACGCCACCCTCGACGACTACTTCGTCGAGGTCCTGGACACCTTCGCGCCGCTGTACCGGCCAGAGGACGTCTACGCCAGCAACCTCGCCGGCGCGCTCGAGTGCGTCAACGCCGGCATCACCACGCTGGTGGACTGGTCGCACATCAACAACACGCCCGAGCACCCCGACGCCGCCATCCGCGGGCTCCAGGAGGCCGGCATCCGCGCCCAGTACGCCTACGGCAGCGCCAACACCTCGCTGGCCGACTACTGGAACGAGAGCAAGATCTCGATCCCCGGTGACGACGTCCGTCGGGTGCGCGAGACCTACTTCCCGTCCGACGACGGCCTGATCACCATGGCGCTGGCGGCCCGGGGGACGGGGTTCTGCATCGACGAGGTGGTCCGTGCCGAGTGGGGGCTGGCCCGCGAGGTCGGCATCCCCATCACCGTCCACGTCGCCATGGGCCGCCTGGCCGGCCGCTTCGGCATGGTCAAGGCGCTGCAGCGGCTGGACCTGCTCGGCCCGGACACCACCTACATCCACTGCTGCTACTTCAGCGACGAGGAGTGGCAGCTGGTGGCCGACTCCGGCGGCACCATCTCGATCGCCCCGCAGGTCGAGGCGCAGATGGGCCACGGCTGGCCCCCGGTGATGAAGGCGGTCGAGTACGGGCTGCGGCCGGGCCTGTCCATCGACGTCGTCACCACCGTGCCCGGCGACATGTTCACGCAGATCCGCTCGGCCTTCGGCTGCGAGCGGGCCAGGGTCAACGAGATCGCCTGGGCCGCCAACACCGAGGTCCCCGAGACCATGCTGACCGCCCGCCAGATGCTGGAGATGGCCACGATCAACGGCGCCAGGGTCGCCGGGCTCGAGGCCAGGACCGGCTCGCTGACCCCTGGCAAGAAGGCCGACGTCGTGGTGATCGACGGCGGCGCGCTCAACGTCGCGCCGGTCATCGACCCGGTGGCCGCGGTGACGCTGTGCGCCGACGTCTCCAACGTCGACACCGTGATCATCGACGGGCAGGTGCGCAAGCGCGACGGCAAGCTGCTGGCCGACGTCGCCGGCGCCCGGCGCCAGGTTGAGGCGTCGCGCGACTACCTGCTCGCCCGTGTCCAGGAGCGGCAGAGCCAGAGCGCATGACCTCCAGGTTCCTCGTCCGCCGGGCCGGCCCGGCGGTCCCAGCGGTCCCAGCGGGCTGGGCCGGCCACAGCCAGGGCTTCAGCCGCTGGTCGGTGGTGGACGAGTCGACCGCCGCCGTCCACACCGGCTTCGGCGTGTGCTCGCTGGAGCCGGGCGGCTGGGTGGCGGCCCACGTCCAATCCTTCGAGGAGAGCGTCCACGTGCTCGAGGGCGAGGCGGTCGTCTCCACCAGCGAGGGATCGTTCCTGCTGCGCGCCGGGGACTACGGCCTGCTGCCGGTGGGCGTCCCCCACGCATGGGCCAACCGCGGCGGCACGGTGGCGCGCTGGGCCGACATGCTCGCGCCGCAGCCGCGGGAACGGTACGGCGGCGACACCTTCTTCGTGCCGCCGCTGCCGACCGAGGAGTCGCCACCGCTGGCGGTCGACGTCCGCGACCCCAGGACCCGCTCGTTCGGGCACATCGAGCCGTCCAACATGGAGCCGGGCAAGCAGACCCAGGACCTGCTGGCGGTATCGGCGAGCATGCGCACCGCGCTGCTGGTCTACAGCGGCATCTCGGTGAAGATGATGGTCGACGGCGACCTCGGGGCCAACCTGGAGACCATGTTCATGGTCCAGTACGAGCCCAGCGGCGTGGCCGGCACGCACGACCACCCCTTCGAGGAGACCTACATGATCCTGGAGGGCGAGGTCGACGCCAGCTTCGACGGCGAGCGGCACCGGCTGTTGGCCGGCGACGTGGCCTGGGCGGGGGCCGGCTGCGTCCACGGGTTCTCCAACCCGGCCGACCGGCCCGTCCGGTGGCTGGAGACCCAGGCGCCGCAGCCGCCCGCCCGGCACTCCTACCGGTTCACCAGGGACTGGGACTACCTGCGCGAGGCGCTGGGGGGCCAGCGCTCGGCGCAGCCACGGGAAGGGAGCATGACCGATGGCTGAGGGAGCCGTGGTCGTCATCGGCGGCACCTCGGGGCTCGGCCGCGAGGTCGCCTGCTTCTACGCCGGCCAGGGACGCGAGGTCGTCGTCTCGGGCCGCGACGCCGAGCGCGCGCGTGCGGTGGCCACCGAGATCGGCGGGCGGACCGTCGGCATCGGCCTGGAGCTGGCGGAGCCCGAGTCCATCGCCGCCGGGCTCCGCGGCCTCGGCCGGGTCGACCACCTGGTGGTCGCGGCGATCGAGCGGGACGAGAACACCGCGCGCGACTACGACGTCAACCGGGCGATCCGCCTGGCGACCCTCAAGCTGGTCGGCTACACCGAGGTCGTCCACGTGCTGCTGGACCGGATGGGGGAGTTCAGCTCGGTGGTGCTGTTCGGCGGGCTGGCCAAGGACCGGCCCTACCCCGGCTCGACCACCGTGTCGACCGTCAACGGCGGCATCTCCACCATGGTCCACGCCCTCGCCGTCGAGCTCGCCCCGATCCGCGTGAACGCCATCCACCCCGCGATCGTCGGCGACAGCCCGTACTGGAGCCAGAAGCCGGAGGCCGTGCTGGAGGGCTTCCGCTCCCGCACCCCGCTCGGCCGGCTCGTCTCCATGCAGGACATCGTCGGAGCCGTCGCCTTTCTGCTGGAGAACCGCTCCGTGACCGGCGTGAACCTCCCGGTCGATGGCGGCTGGCTCCTGATGTGACGGGATAGGATCGCAAGATCAACCTACCATTCGCCGCAGGGCCGAGTCGGAGGAGGACCATGCCTGCTCGCACGACACCGCCGTTTCGGGCAGACCACGTCGGCAGCCTGCTGCGCCCGCCAGAGCTGCTGCGGGCCCGTGACGATTTCGCCGCGGGGCGCGTCACCGCTGAGGAGCTGCGGGCGGTCGAGGACGCCGCCATTGCCTCGGTGGTCCAGATGCAGCGCGACGTCGGGCTCCAGTCCGCCACCGACGGCGAGTTCCGCCGGACCACCTGGCACATGGACTACATTTACCAGCTCGGGGGCATCGGCAAGGCCGAGGAGAACCTGAAGGTCCAGTTCTTCAACGAGCAGGGGACGCTCGAATTCAGCTCCGCCGCGTTGAAGGTCCACGACAAGGTGCGGCTGGAGCGCACCATTTTCGGAGACCATTTCCAGGCGCTTGAGGCTCTGACCGACCAGACGGGCGCGACGGCCAAGCTCACCATCCCGTCGCCGAGCATGGTGCACTACCGTGGCGGTCCGGCGGCGATCGACCCGGGCGTGTACCCGGACATCGAGGAGTTCTGGAACGACCTGAGCGCCGCCTACGCCGAAGAGGTCCGGCGTCTGGGCGAGTTCGGCTGCTCTTACCTCCAGTTCGACGACACCAGCCTTGCCTACCTCAACGACCCCAAGCAGCGGCAGATGATGGCCGAGCGTGGCGACGATGCCGAGCACCTGCACCTGCGCTACATCCGCCAGATCAACGCCGCGCTGGCGGGCAGGCCCGAGGGCATGATCATCACCACGCACATGTGCCGCGGGAACTTCCGCTCGTCCTGGGCGGCCGAGGGCGGCTACGACTTCGTCGCCGAGGCGCTGTTCAACGACCTGGGGGTCGACGGCTTCTTCCTGGAGTACGACGACGCCCGCTCCGGTGGCTTCGAGCCGCTGCGCTTCGTCCCCAAGGGCAAGCTGGTCGTGCTCGGCCTGGTCACCACCAAGCGCGGCGGGCTCGAATCCAAGGACGAGCTGAAGCGGCGCATCGACGAGGCCAGCCGCTTCGTGCCGCTGGAGCAGCTCTGCCTCTCGCCGCAGTGCGGCTTCTCCTCCACGGTCGAGGGCAACCTGCTCAGCTACGACCAGGAGATCGCCAAGCTCCGCCGCATCGTCGAGACCGCCCAGGAGGTCTGGGGCTGACGGGCGCGCCGCGGCGTGGTTACCGAGCGTCGCCACGAGTGTGCTGGTCAGTCGGATGGACACAACCAGCGAGCCGGCATCGACGACGACGGCTATCGGGCCGCCTCCGCGTCACCCGGCCGCCGATGAGGGCAGCGGCGAACATGGAATGCCCGCCGGGTTGACCGCAGGATTATCGGCCCGCAATACGGCGCTGGTTGAAGGCGGTATATACGCTGCTCGGGGCGTCGCCGGTCAGACCGCCATTGGCCGGGTCGTGGCGGCACCAGGGCCGGCCTCTATTGCACCGGATTTGACCAACGTGGCATGGAGGCGGGCGGACGCTCAAAGGCAGTTACCGGAAGTTTCGTGCGGTGCGGCATGACGGTACCATACGGAAATTAGCGTAGGCTGACGCACTCTTCACAAACTATGAAGAGAACGTAGAAAGACGTAGTCCATCATAGTCTTGACAAACTACGCAGAGGACGGAAGATATACGCACCGATTGGGGCCCGCCGCGATGTCCCCGTCGGCCGCCGCCCGAGACCGGGGGTCCGGGGCGCGGAGAAACGCGGAGGACGGGGTCCGCGCCGATTGTCGGATGAGCTGCTGACCGTCTGTTCAGACGGCAGCGGCTGCCATTCACGGCGCCCTGGCCGCCGCCGCGTCATGCGAGGCTGCCATGTCCTGGTCGCGTTCGTTTCGTGTTCTTCTCGTGCTCGTCCTGGCCATCGGGTTCACCGCGGTCGGGTTGCCGTCCCACCATGAGATCGCCCGCGCCGCGGCGGGTGACGCGGTCACCCTGGACGCGCCGACGTTGCTGCATTCCAGCGGCGCGGAGCTGCACTGGTCGCGGTTCGCCGGCCCCTCGGTGTTCGACCGGTACGAGGTGCACCGGGGGGCGACGGCGGGGTTCACCCCGGTGTCGAGTGGGCCGGGATCGACACTGCTGGCGACCATCCGCGACATCGACACGACGAGCTGGGTGGACACCTCCGCGGCAGCGGCGACGGCCTTCTCGTACAAGGTCGTGGTCAACGGCACCGATGCCTCCAACGAGCAGCGGGTGACGCTGCCGGCGGACGGGCTGGCCACGCTGACGTTGCAGCCGGGCCCGGCGGTTGGCGAGGCGGCCTACATGGCATACGGGTCGGCGATCACGACGACCTGCTATGCCTATCAGAACTACGGCGGCGCGACCAACCTGCGGATCGGCAGCGCGACCAACACGGTGGTGCACCGGCCGCTGCTGCGCTTCGACCTGCGGCGCATCCCGCCGGCGGCGTCGGTCACGTCGGCGAAGCTGACGCTGTGGTACGGCACGAACTCGGCGGCTCCGGGCGAGGTGGACGTGTACCGGGCGACCCGGGCATGGGACGAGGGGAAGGCGGTCTACCCGGGCTCGTGTGACGGCTCGGGGGCGGACTGGCGGGAGGCCCGGGCGGGGCTGGCGTGGTCGGCGGCCGGGGGGGACTTCGACGCCGCGACCAGGTGGGCGTACGTGCCAGCGACCAGTCACAGCAGCACCGGCGGGAGCAACGCCTTCACGGTGACCAGCCTGGTGCAGAACTGGGTGAACGCCACCACCCCGAACCTGGGGATGCTGCTGAAGATCGCCAACGAGTCGATCCCGTCGACCACCCCGCAGAAGTACTTCGACTACTACTCCGACGACTACGGCACCGCGACTCAGCGTCCCAAGCTGGAAGTCACCTACGCCGACGGCAGCCACGCCGCCCGCCCCGCCGTGTCGATCGCCGCGCCGGCGGCGAACGCCACGGTGCACGGGTCGGTGCCGATCACCGCGGCCGCCTCCGATGACGGTGCGGTGACCCGGGTCGACATCGCCGTCGACGGCAGCGTGCTCGCCTCGGACACCTCCCGGCCCTACACCGCGACCTGGAACTCAACCACGGCCACCAACGCTACGCACACGATCACGGCCACCGCCTATGACGAGGCCGGTCACACGGCCAGCGCCAGCACCACGGTGACCGCCGACAACACCACCGCCCCGACGCTGTCGATCACCAGTCCGGGAGCAAGCGACACGGTATCGGGCACGGTGACGGTGAGCGCCACGGCGGGTGACGACGTGGGCGTGACGAACGTGGAGTTCTACGCCGACGGGCAGCATCTGGGCGATGACAGCTCGGCGCCCTATTCGATGTCGTGGAACACCCTGGACCTGCTGCACACCGCCTTCGACGACCCGTCCACGCCGCACACCGTCACGGTGAAGGCCTATGACGGCAGTGGCAACGTCACCGCCAGTTCGGTGAGCGTGTATGTGGACAACACCTCCGGCACCCGGTACAGCGCGGCGTTCGACTTGAACGCGCCCGGGCCGGCCGATGACTACATCCCGCCGGTGATGCCCAACAGCACCACGGTGTCCTCCACCGACACCTACAGCGGTGGAGGACGGAACCTGGGCTCCGGCCCACTCGCCCCCACGGTCGCCGCGTCCAGTTCGACCTCGAGCGCTGCCGGCACGACGACCAGTTCGGGCGGCACCACCTGCCCGGCCACCTCGTACTGCCCCACCGTGACGGTGACCAACACCAGCAGCGTGGCGTGGAAGAACAGCACGGGCAGCGTGCTGCGGCTGTGGTACCGATGGTACACGATCGACGGGACCATCCTCTATGAGGGGCCGGCGACCGACAGCTTCCCGTCGACGGTGCAGCCGGGAGCGTCCAAGACGCTGGCGGTGGTGATCAACCCGCCGGCGCTGCCGACCGGGATCGACCTGTCGCTGGTGCGGCTACGGCTGGACGTCTACGACACCGACGCCGACTCCGCCGTCCCCAGCCCGAGCTGGTTCAGCCAGCACGGTAACAAGCCGGTCGACAATCCGGTGCTGGTCACCCGGGACCTGGACGACGCGCTGGGCCTGGAGCGCTACTACGGCTACCAGCAGACCCAGCTGGGCGGAGGGATGCTGGGGCTGGTCAACGTCGCCAACGGCAACCTGCTGGCGCACTGGTCGCCATGGTCGGAGCCTGGGCGGGGGCTGGCGAGCGTGCTCGGCCTGACCTACAACAGCCTGGAGGACCACAGCCACTCCCCGGCGGGCAACAACTGGTCGCTGTCGCTGTCGACGCTGACCCGGTTCGGTGAGCCGCTGGATGTGCACCCCAACCAGGCCGACACCATCTCTGGGCGGTCCAACAAGTACATCCAGTTCATCGACGGGGACGGCACCCCGCACCGCTTCGACGGCACCACCAACCCGGACGGCACCACCAGCTGGACCGCGCCGCCCGGGGTGCACCTGTTCCTGCGGTCGATCACCACCGATCAGACCGCTGCCCGCTACTGGGCGCTGTCGCGGCCCGACCACGTGACCTTCTACTACGACCATGACGGTTTCCCGACCGCGATGGTGGACAAGAACGGCAACACGTTGAGCCTCACCGAGAGCGACGTGCCCGCGGGTGAGGACCCGGGCGGACCGAAGAAGCGGGTGACCGCGGTCACCGACGCGGGCGGCCGGGCGGTGCAAGTCGGCTACTACAGCAAGGACGAGGCCAAGAGCCCCCACATTCGCGGCAACATCAGGGACATCACCGACCACGGCGGGCACGTCCTGCACTTCGACTACTACGAGGACGGCAACCTCCTGCGGATCACCCAACGCGGCGGGACGACCGCCTCCGGCGCCTTCCTCGCGGACCGGAGCTGGGTGTTCACCTACACCACTTCGGCCGGGGACGGCCCGGCGATCCCCACCGCGGCGGACCGGGGCACCAACCCGGGCACGCCGGACCCGCGCACCCCGAACCAGTCGACCCGGCTGTTCAGCGTCCGGGACCCGAACGGGCGCGAGAGCACCTTCGCCTACTACGGGCCCGGCTCCTCCAACCTACTCCGCTGGAAGGTCCACACGCTCACCGACCGGGCCGTCAAGACCACCACCTACGGCTACGACCCGTCGACCCGCCAGACCACGATCACCGACCCGCTCGGGCACAACACCGTCTATGGCTACGACACCGACGGCAAGCCGACCTCGACGACCAACGCCAAGAACGAGACCACCTCGATGTCCTGGAACGGCGACTTCATGCTCGCCCAGGTCACCGAGCCGAACACCGCCGCGCACACCGACTACACCTACAACGCCAACGGCTACCTCACCAGCGTCACCAACCAGGAGGGCGGCCAGACCGCGCTGACCTACGAGGACCGGCCGCTGGACGCCACCGACACCGGCACCCACTGGAGCCTGCTGGCCACCAAGACCAGCCCACGCGGCACCGCCACCACCGCGGCGGGCGACTTCACCTGGACCTTCGGCTACGACACCGGCGGCAACCTCACCTCGGCCACCGCACCCGGGCAGACGATGGCCGCCATCTACGCCTACGACAGTTTCGGCCAGCTCATCAGGGCCACCAGCCCCAACGGCGGGGACACCACCTATACCAACTATGACGCCAACGGCCTGCCGCAACAGGTCACCTACCCGGTCGGGCGGGTCACCCTTGCCGGCTTCGACGCCGACGGCCAGCAACTGTGGACGCAAACCCCCGCCCACTCCGGGGCGACCGGCGCCGACGTGCGCAGCTACCGCACCTACTTCGACTACGACGCCTTCCACCGCCTCGGTCGGCAGTCGCAGCCCAAGAGCACCACCGCGGCGCGCGGGCTGCTGGTGTGGACCACGATCAGCTACGACCCGAACGACAATGTCACCGCCCAGCGCAACCCGGTCTACGGCCGCGACGACCCAGGCAGCGGAGCGCAGACCACCTACAGCTACGACGCGATGGACCGGCGCACGCTCAGCACCAGCCCCGACACCAGCGCCGACCCGGCCGGAGCCCGCACCAGCTACGACTACGACGCGGCCGGGAACCTCACCGCGATCACCGCGCCCAACTCGATGAAGGCCGGCGGCGCCAACCCCAACCCCACCCTGGTCAACACCTACGACGTGGTGAACCGGGCCGTGTCCCGGAAGGTCAACGCCATCGACCCGACGACCGGCGCGGTCACCGGCAGCCGCACCTCCTACACCTGCTACGACACCGTCGGCAACATCGCGGCGGTCTACCAGCCGCTCGCCGGGCTGACCGCCCCGCCGGCCACCTGTCCCGCGGCGACCACCGCCAACGCCGCCGCGCACACCACCCTGTACGGCTACGATCTGGCCCACCGCCTCACCAGCACCATCGAGCCGCTGGCCTCGGCCGGCGCGACCGCGCGGACGGTGGCCACCCATTACTACCCGGACGGCACCGTCAAGGACCGGGTGGACGAGGCCGGCAAGACCACCCGGTACGACTACGACCAGCGCGGCCTGCTCTCCCGCGTGGATGCGCCGTTCACCGCCACCCGGTCGCTGACCACGCTGTACGAGTACGACCCGGACGGCAACCGGACCCGGGTCGTCGGCGCGCGCGCCTACGACGCCAGCCCCGACAAGGCCACCTTCACCGACTTCGTCACCCGCTACACCTACGATGCGGCCGACCAGCTCGCGGTCGTCACCCTGCCCACCGGCACGGCCAGCAACGGGTCCGCGACCCCGGCCGCGTTCGCCTACCGCACCTACGACGCCGACGGGCGGCTGGCCACCACCTCGCTGCCGGTCAGCACCCCGCCGTCGACCACCGACCCGACCAGGCCATCCAGCACCCTCAACGCCCCGGCATTGACCACGGTCAGCTACTGGGACCCGGGCTGGGTCCACACCCAGAAGACCGGCGCCAACCCGCCGGTCCGCTTCGACCATACCGCGGAGGGGTGGCAGCTCGAACGCAGCCCGGACACCGGGACGGCGCAGCCGTCGAAGACCGAGATCTGGTCCTACTTCCCTACCGGCAACATCCGCTCCCGCAGCGATCCCGAGGGCCACAGCGAACGGTTCACCTACGACCCCGACAGCCACCTCACCCAGGCCGTCGACAACATCGGCGTGATCGACCCCACGCAGTCGACCGTGACCGTCACCGCGGCCTACGACGGCTACGGCGAGGTCAGCAAGTCCACCAGCAAGCTGGGCAGCCAGTCCTTCGACACCTACTCCACCTACACCTACACCGCCGACGGGCAGATCGCGACCCGGCAGGACAACGGCAAGGAAGGCGGCACCACCGCCGCCCCGGACCGGGTCAGCCTGGTCTACGACGGCGCGGACTGGCTGACCGGCCAGTACGACTTCGGCACCGGCACCACCTGCGCCAACGACCAGCACGTCACCACCAGCTACCTGCCCACCGGATGGGAGTCCCGTCGGGTGATGGCCCGGATGGCGGGCACCTGCAGCGGCGCGGAGACAACCACCGCCAGCAGCTACCCCACCAAGCAGACCACCAACTGGACCTATACCGACAACGGCAGGATCAGCACGCTGAACGTGCTCGACGCGGCCGGGCACGTGCTGCAGACCCATTCGGTCGGCTACGACGACCCGGCCGGGGTGTACAACGACGGGTTCCGCACCAGCGACAAGTTCTCGTTGAACGGGTCCGGGTCGACGCAGTGCACCGGGTCCACCCCGACGTGCACCGCCAGCTACGTCTACGACGCCCGGGACAAGCTGATCTCCAGCAACGACGGCCACGGCACCCAGACCACCTACACCCTGGACGGGAACCCGTCCGGGTGCACCACCGCGGATCCGACGATCCGAGCCGGCAACGTCACCACCGAGGCCAAGAGCAGCGGGGCGACGGTCACCCGCTGCTACTCCGGCAACCAGCAGTCGACGCAGATCGACCCGTCGGGCACCACCAAGTACTGGTACGACGATCTCGGCCGGCTGCTGTGCGTGACCACGACGGCGGTGACCAGCCGGGACGAGTGCAGCCACTCCGACGGCGCCGCCGCCGACGGCAACCTGCGGCAGGTCAACACCTACGACTACCTCGACCACCTCATCACCACCCGGCGCTACAACTCGAGTGGCACCAAGACCGACAGCGCCAGTTACGTCTACGACGCCCTGGACCGGACCGCGACCGAGAAGGAGAGCCACAACACCGGGTCGGTGACCACTCGTACCACCACGTTCACCTACCTGGCGCTGAGCAAGCAGTCGGTCAACGACCACCAGTCCACCACCGCCAACTGCTCCGGGGTGCAGACCTCGCTGACCGCGGACAAGAGCTACCTGTACGACGCCTACGGCCACCGGGTCAGCATGGGCGACCGCAGCGCCAGCTGCGCCGCCACCACCCAGCCGGCCAGCCCGACCATGTACGACTACGGCCAGGACGTGCACGGCAGCGTCGGCACCCTGAACAAGGACGGCAACACCAGCGGGTCGGCCTCCGCGGTCTACTCCTACACCCCCTACGGTCAAGAGGACGACCAGGCCGACCAGGCCAAGTCGCTGAGCAAGGGCGACGTGCTGCAGTCGGGCACCGCGGTCAACGGCACCACCCGCAACGACAACCCGCTCAACCCGTTCCGGTACTCGTCCAAGCGCTACGACACCGGCTCGCAGACGCTGGACACCGGGGCGCGGCGGTTCGACCTGGGCAGCGGCCGGTTCCTGCAGCCCGACGTGTTCCGCGGGGCGCTGGACGATCTGGGCCTGGGCACCGATCCGCTCAACCAGAACCGCTATGCCCTGGCCGCCGCCAACCCGGTCGGCTACGCCGAATCCGACGGGCACATGCTCATCGACGGCGGCGGCGGTGGCGGCGCATCCTCTGCCCCCACCGCCAGCCCCACCGCGGGTAGCCCCGCGGCGTTCCGGTTGGCCGACCAGACCACCGACTACGTGCCGGCCAGCCCGGCCCCGGACCCGCCGCCACCGCCCAAGCACCACTGGTGGGACAGCGTGCTCGGCGGCCTGGAGGACGCCGGCAGGACGATCGGCAAGGGCACCGTGAACTTCGTCGGCAGCACCGGCGCCGGGCTGGTCAACGGCCTGACCAAGACCGTCACCCTCGGCATGTACGACCCCAAGCTGTCCGGCTGTGCCTTCGACGAGGCCGGCGCCCTCCACGACGTGTGCACCGCCGGGCACATCACCGGCGAAGTCGGCTCGGTCGTCCTGCTCACCGCCGCCACCGGGGGCCTGGGCGACACCGCCCTGGCCGCCCGCGGCGCCGCCGAGCTCGGCGGCGCCGCCGAACTGGCCCGAACCGCCAGCGGCGCTGAGGAGATCGGCCGCGCCGCCAACGCAGCCCGAGCCGCGGAAACGTCAATCCCTGATGAAGCAGTCGTCGTACGGGGTGGGACGGGTGATGTTCCGCCTGCCGGTCAGACGTTCTCGGGCTCCTACGGCTCGAGCTTCGAGGAGGCGGCTCGCGGCGTTCCACACGGGCAGGTGCGTCAGGCGACGGCAGGCGAGATCCGCGCCGGCGGTGGGAGCGTCGACTACGCACCCGAGTACGATGCCCGGGTGGGCAGGACAAACTACCAACACGTCGACGTCTGCCTTGGCCCCGGGGAATGTCCATTCGGTGACTTGGAGCCGAACCCGTGGCCAAGGAAGGCCAGATGGGGGGGACCGGATTACCCGTACGCCGATGAGCCGTAACGAGATGACCCCAATCGACGAGACAAGACTCGCGGACATCCGCACTCGAATCTCCCGAGCGAGTCCCGGGCCATGGATCGTGGCCCGGGACAACGCCGGCGCCATTGCGATCGCGACGAGCCGCCGAGACGGCCGGCGGCTCTACATCAAGCGTGATCTTGCGCCAGCCGGCGAAGGAGACGTCACGTTCATTGCTGTTGCCCGAACTGTTCTGCCAAGGCTCGTCGACGCAATCGCGAGCGACGAGGTTGACTCGTTTGCCGACGCCGAGCTCGAGGAGATCGACGCGGCGATCGCCGCCGCGAGCGGTGGCCCCTGGACGGCCTTCCTCGAAGACGAACAGCCGATCGGCGGATGCAGCATGATCTGGGCGGGTGACGAACCGGACGCACCCGACATGTACGTCTGGCTTGAGGACGAGATAGCGCCTGCCGCCGACATCGAGTTCATTGCGGCTGCCCGCGACGACGTTCCCGCGCTCCTGTCCGAGATTCGCTACCGGCGTCGCAAGGGCTCACCACGGCAATGAACCGTTCGGTGTCGGGTTCGTGTGCGGAGGGCTGCTGGCTTCTGGTGGTCAGTGGGTCCCGAACGTCGGGTTCTCTTCGTGGAAGGCGGGGTCCTGGACCGGGTGGGGGTCGCGTGGTTACCTAGCGTAACGATGAGTGTGCTGGTCAGTCGGCTCGACACTGGCGCGGCGGCGTACCGCGCCAACCGGAGCGCCAACCTGCGGCTGCTCGCCGAGATCTCCGAGCAGCTCGCGCTCGCCAGGGACGGCGGGGGCGAGCGGTACGTGGCCAGGCACCGGGCTCGCGGGAAGCTGCTGGCCAGGGAGCGGATCGAGCTGCTGCTGGACCGTGACGCGCCGTTCCTGGAACTGTCGCCACTGGCGGCCTGGGGCAGCGACTTCCAGGTGGGCGCCAGCGGGGTGACGGGCATCGGCCCGGTCGAGGGCACCGAGTGCGTGATCGTGGCCAACGACCCGACCGTCAGGGGCGGGGCGACCAATCCCTTCGGCCTCCGCAAGACGCTGCGGGCGATGGAGATCGCCGAGCGCAACCGCCTGCCGCTGGTCCAGCTCATCGAGTCGGGCGGCGCCGACCTCCCGACCCAGTCGCAGATCTTCATCCCCGGCGGGGCGGTCTTCCGGAACCTGACGCGGCTGTCGCGCGCGGGCATCCCCACGGTCGCGCTGGTGTTCGGCAATTCGACCGCGGGAGGCGCCTACGTGCCCGGCATGTCGGACCACACCATCATGGTGGCCGAGCGGGCCAAGGTGTTCCTCGGCGGCCCGCCGCTGGTCAAGATGGCCACCGGCGAGGACGCCGGCGACGAGGAGCTGGGCGGCGCGGAGATGCACGCCCGCACCTCCGGCCTGGCGGACCAGCTCGCGACCGACGAGCGCGACTGCATCCGGCTCGGCCGCCGGGCGGTCGCGGACCTGCGCTGGCGCAAGCTCGGGCCGGGACCCTCCGCAAGGGCCGACCCGCCAGCGTACGACCCCGACGAGCTGCTGGGGCTGGCGCCGGTCGACTTGAAGGCCCCAGCCGACGTGGGCGAGATCCTCGCCCGGATCGTCGACGGCTCGCGCTTCGACGAGTGGAAGCCGCTGTACGGCGCCAACCTGGTCACCGGTTGGGCCTCGATCCATGGCTTCCCGGTGGGGGTGCTCGCCAACGCGCAGGGTGTGCTGTTCAGCGAGGAGTCCAACAAGGCCGCCCACTTCATCCAGCTCGCCAACAAGGCCGACCTGCCGCTGGTCTTCCTGCAGAACACCACCGGCTACATGGTCGGCAAGCACTACGAGCAGCGCGGGATCATCAAGGACGGGGCCAAGATGATCAACGCGGTCGCCAATTCGACCGTGCCGCACCTCACCGTGCTCTTCGGCGCCTCCTACGGCGCCGGCGGCTACGGCATGGCCGGCCGGGCCTACGACCCGCGCTTCGAGTTCACCTGGCCGGCGAGCCGGACCGCGGTGATGGGACCCGAGCAGCTCGCCGGGGTGATGTCGATCCTGGCCCGTGCCTCGGCGGAGGCGGCCGGCCGCCCCTTCGACGGGGCCGCCGACCGGGCCATGCGCGGGGCGGTGCAGGGCCAGATCGAGGCGGAGTCCCGGCCGCTGTTCAACACCGGCCTGCTGTACGACGACGGGATCATCGACCCGCGCGACACCCGCACGGTCCTCGGCATCGCGCTGTCCGCCTGCCACTCCGGGGAGGTGAAGGGCACGGACGGCTACGGGGTGTTCCGGATGTGACCGCCACCGTCACCAGGCTCCTGGTCGCCAACCGCGGCGAGGTCGCGCGCAGGGTGCTGCGGACCTGCCGGGACCTGGGGATCGCCACGGTGGCGGTGTTCTCCGACCCCGACCGCGACGCCCCCTTCGTGGCCGAGGCCGACGAGGCCGTGCCGCTGGGAGGCTCGACCCCGGCCGAGTCCTATCTGCGCGCCGAGGCGATCGTGGCGGCCGCCGAGCGGACTGGCGCCGACGCGGTCCACCCCGGCTACGGCTTCCTGGCCGAGAGCGCGGACTTCGCCGAGCGTTGCCGCAAGCACGGCCTGCTCTTCATCGGGCCGAGCCCGGAGGCGCTGCGGGCGATGGGCAACAAGCTGGAGGCCAAGCGCCTGGTCGCGGCGGCGGGCGTCCCGGTCCTGCCCGGCGCGGAGGCCGGCTTCCCCGTGATGGTCAAGGCGGTCTTCGGTGGTGGCGGGGTCGGGATGCGGGTGGTCGCCGACCCGGCGGAGCTGGAGGAGGCGATGGCCGCCGGCCGCCGTGCGGCCGAGGCCGCGTTCGGCGACGGCGACGTCTTCCTGGAGCGCTACCTGGAGCGCGCCCGCCACGTCGAGGTGCAGCTCGCCGGCGACGCCCACGGCCACCTCATGCCCCTGTTCGAGCGGGAGTGCTCGATCCAGCGCCGCCACCAGAAGGTGATCGAGGAGGCGCCGTCCCCGGCGGTGGACGCCGCGTTGCGCCGGCGGCTCGGCGAGCTGGCGGTCGCGGCGGGCCGTGCCGTCGGCTGCACGGGGCTGGCCACGGTCGAGTTCCTGCTCGCCGGCGGCGAGCCGCGGTTCCTGGAGATGAACCCCCGGCTCCAGGTCGAGCATCCGGTCACCGAGTGCGTCACCGGGTGGGACCTGGTCGCGCTCCAGATCCGACTGGCCGAAGGCTCGCCGCTGCCCCTGGCCCCACCCACGCTGGAGGGCCACGCCATCGAGGCCCGCCTGTACGCCGAGGATCCCGGCCGCGGTTTCCTGCCGTCCGCCGGGACCCTGCACCGCTTCCGGATCGACGCGCGGCCGGGTCTGCGGGTCGACGCCGGCGTGGCTGACGGCTCCAGGATCGAAGCCCACTACGACCCGCTGCTGGCCAAGGTGATCGCGCACGCGCCCACCCGGATTGAGGCGGCGCGGTTGCTGGCGGCTGCGCTGGAGCGGGCCAGGCTGCACGGTCCGCCGACCAACCGGGAGCTGCTGGTGTCTGTGCTGCGCGATCCCATGTTCCTCGCCGGCGAGGTCGACACCGGGTTCCTGGAGCGCTTCGCCGACGAGCTGGCGGGCGGGCTGGCCGAGACCGCGGCGGCCGAGCCGGTCTGGCTGAACGCGGTCGCGGCGGCCCTGGCCGGCCAGGCCGGGCGGCGCGCCGGCGCGACCCTGCCGTCCGGCTGGCGCAACAATCCCTCCCAGCTCCAGCGGACCGAGTTCGAGGGGGTCTCGGTCGGCTACCGGCTGGCACGCGAGGGTCTGGAGGTGGAGGTGGACGGCGCGTCTCGCTCGATGCGTCTGTGGTCGTGCGGTCCCGAGCTGGTCGAGCTGGAGGCCGACGGGGTGCTGCGCCGCTTCGAGGTGCACCGCGTGGGCGACCTGCACTACGTCGACGGCCCATTGGGGCCGAGCGCCCTCCGCGAGCTGCCGCCGCTGCCGGAGCCGGCCCCCGCTGGCCCGGCGGCCGGCTCGCTGGTCGCACCGCTGCCTGGCGTGGTCCGGCGGGTCGCCGTGCAACCGGGCGACTGCGTGGAGGCCGGCGCGCTCCTGGTGATGCTGGAGGCGATGAAGACCGAGCACCGCGTCACCGCCCCGCATGCCGGGACGGTCGGCGACGTCCTGGTCGCCGAAGGTCAGGAGGTCCAGGCGGGAACGGTCCTGGCGGTGCTCCCGGAACGGACCGATGGGACGGTCGGGGATGGCTGAGGGCGGCCCGGTCCGCTACAGCGTCGAGGACGGCGTGGCCTGGCTGGTGATCGACCGGCCCGAGCGCCGCAACGCCATCGACCGCGCGGTCGGCGCCGGCCTGTGGGACGGGTTCCGCCGCTTCGACGCCGACCCGCGGGCCAGGGTCCTGGTGCTCACCGGCGCCGGCGAGGCGGCCTTCTGCGCCGGGGCGGACCTCAGCGAGATGGCGGCTGGAGGCCTGCGGGTCCCGCCCGCGGACATGGTGCCCCAGCTCGGCGCCAACATCGAGATCGCCAAGCCGGTGATCGCCGCGGTCAACGGCGCCGCCTACGGTGGCGGCTTCCTGCTGGCGCAGATGTGCGACCTGTGCGTGGCCGCCGAGCACGCCACCTTCGCGATCGCCGAGGCGCGCTGGGGCCGTGGCGCGCCGTGGGCGGCGCCGCTTCCCTGGCTGGTCCCGCCGCGGGTCGCCATGGAGCTGCTGCTGACCGCCCGGCCGATCGGCGCCCGGCGGGCGCTGGAGGTCGGGCTGGTCAACGCCGTCGTCCCCGCCGGGGAGCTGCGGCGGGAGGCGGCGGCGCTGGCGGCCACGGTCGCGGCCAACGCGCCGCTGTCGGTCAGCGCGGCCAAGGCGATGGTCTACCGCTCGGTCGGCAAGGAGCTGCGCGAGGCGCTGGCGGAGGGCTGGCGCCTGTTCGAGCCGGTCTACGCCAGCGAGGACGCCCAGGAGGGACCGCGCGCGTTCGTCGAGAAGCGGCAGCCGGAGTGGAAGGGCCGCTGAGCGCCCTGAGCGAGAGGGGCTGGGATGGATTTCGCGGACACGCCGGAGCAGGCGATGCTCCGGGAGGCGGTCGGCAGGATCGCCGCCAAGTACGGCCACGACTACTTCAGCGCCAAGGTCAAGAGCGGCGGCCACAGCGTGGAGCTGTGGCGCGACGTCGGCGCCGCCGGGTTCCTCGGCGTGAGCATCCCGGAGCGCTACGGCGGCGGGGGCATGGGCATCACCGAGCTGGCGATCGTCGCCGAGGAGCTGGCCGCACACGGCTGCCCGCTGATGCTGCTGATGGTCTCGCCGGCGATCTGCGGGACCATCCTGGCCCGCTTCGGCACCCCGGAGCAGCGCGACCGCTGGCTGCCCGGACTGGCGACCGGCGAGCGCAAAATGGTCTTCGCGATCACCGAGCCCGAGGCTGGCTCGAACTCGCACCGGCTGTCGACCACGGCCAGCCGCGACGGCGACGCCTGGACCATCCGGGGCACCAAGCACTTCATCTCCGGCGTGGACGAGGCCGAGGCCATCCTGGTGGTGACCAGGACCGGCACGGACCCCGCCAGCGGGCGCGGGAGCCTGTCGCTGTTCATCGTCGACACCGACGCGCCCGGCCTGGAGCGGACCATGATCCCGCTGGAGATCGCCGCGCCCGAGAAGCAGTTCCTGCTGTTCTTCGACGGCGTCAGGGTCCCGGCGGAGCGGCTGCTCGGCACCGAGGGCGAGGGCCTGCGCCAGGTGTTCCACGGCCTCAACCCGGAGCGCATCATCGGCGCCGCCGGCGCCAACGGCATCGGCCGCTACGCGCTCGGCAAGGCGGCGGCCTACGCTGGCCAGCGGCAGGTCTGGGGCGCGCCGATCGGCAGCCACCAGGGCGTCGCCCACCCCCTGGCCAGCGCCAAGATCGAGGTCGAGCTGGCGCGGCTGGCCACGCAGAAGGCATCCTGGGCGCACGACCACGGCCGCCCCGAGGCCGGCGAGATCGCCAACATGGCCAAGTACGCGGCTGCCGAGGCCGCCCTGCACGCCCTGGACGCCGCGCTCCAGGCGCACGGCGGCAACGGCTTCGCCACCGAGTACGGCCTGGCCGACCTGTGGGGTATGACCAGGGTCCTGCGGACCGCCCCGGTCAGCCGTGAGATGATCCTCAACTATGTGGCCGAGCACTCGCTCGGCCTGCCACGATCCTATTGAGGTCGGATGCGCCGTGACACCACCTGATCGAGCGACGACCCGGGAACCGTCGGGCCCCCGCGACGAGCGGTTCCAGCGCCTGGCCGGGGCGGCCCTCGACGAGGCCCTGGCCCTGCACCCCGACATGGCCACCGAGCTGGGCGACCACCGCTTCGACGACCGCCTGCCCGACGGGCGGCCCGAGGCGCTCGACGAGGAGCGCCGCATGCTCGACGCGCGCCTGCGCGAGCTGGAGGCGCTCGACCTGGTGACGCTGCTGCCCGACAACCGGGTCGACACGGAGATCCTTGGCGCGGCGCTACGAGCGCGGCGCTACGAGCTGGACGTGCTGCGTGAGCACGAGTGGAACCCGCTGGTCGCCAACCCGGCCGGCGCCGTCTACACGCTGCTGGCGCGCGAATTCGCCCCGCTGGCCGAGCGGCTGCGCTCCCTGGCCGGACGGCTGGCCGCGGTGCCGGAGTCGCTGGAGGTGGCGCGCCGCACGCTCCATGACATGCCGCGCGTGCACCTGGAGACGGCGATCGGTCAGTTCGCCGGCGCCGAGGGGCTGATCGGCCAGGAGGTCGACGCCGCGCTGGAGGCCGAGCCGGCACTGCGGCCCGAGGTGGACGCCGTGCGCCCGGCCGCGCTCCGGGCGGTCGAGGAGCACCGCCGCTGGCTCGCCGACCGGCTGGATTCGCTGGACGGGCCTGGCCCTGACCCGCGCATCGGGCCAGAGCGGTTCGCCCGCAAGCTGGCCCACACCCTGGACGCCGCCGCGACCGCCGACGAGATCCTCGCCAGAGCCGAGGCCGATCTGGTCAGGGTCGAGGAGGAGATCGCCCGCACCGCCTCGCGCCTGGAGGGCGACGGAGCGGCCGGGCCCGAGGTGGTGCGCAAAGTGCTGGACCGGCTCGCCGAGGACCGGCCCGACGACACCACCATCCTCGACCTCTGCCGGCGCGCGCTGGAGGGGGTGACCGGCTTCGTCCGCGAGCATGACCTGGTCACCGTCTACGACGACCCCATCGAGATCATCGAGATGCCGGAGTTCAACCGCGGCGTCGCGGTCGCCTACTGCGACCCGCCCGGGCCGCTGGAGCCGGCGCCGCTGCCGACCTTCTTCGCGGTCTCGCCGACCCCCGGCGACTGGCCGCCCGAGCGCGTGCTCTCGTTCTACCGCGAGTACAACGCGCACATGATCCACAACCTGACCGTGCACGAGGCCATGCCTGGCCACGCGCTCCAGCTCGCGCACGCCCGGCGCTTCAGCGCGCCGACGCGGGTCCGGGACGCGCTCTGGAGCGGGCCGCTGGTCGAGGGGTGGGCGGTCTACGTCGAGCGGGTGGCGGCCGAGAACGGCTACCAGGGCGACGCCCTGCGCATGCAGCAGCTCAAGATGCAGCTCCGGATGGTCATCAACGCGATCCTGGACGCCCGCGTGCACGCCCACGGCATGACCGAGGGCGAGGCCATGCGGCTGATGATGGAGCGGGGCCACCAGGAAGAGGGCGAGGCCACCGGCAAGTGGCGCCGCGCCCTGCTCAGCTCGACCCAGCTCTCGACCTACTTCGTCGGCTACGTCGAGGTCAGCGACCTCGCCGCCGACCTGCGCGCCGCCACCCCCGGCGTGACGGACCGCGTCCTCCACGACGAGCTCCTCGCCCACGGCTCCCCGCCCCCACGCCACCTCCGCACCCTCGTCGGCCTCTGACGTCGCACATCGGCACTGCGCAGTTCATCGCATCGGCAGCGGTCGCACCCGAAGGTGCCGAGTGCTGATCGAGACCACGCATCCCGATTCGAGGTATTCCAGGAGTGCTGGCAGGTTCGCCAAGAGCAGCTTGCCTGCTCGTCCGAAGTCAGGTGGTCAGCCGAACGCAGCAAGACGAGCGAGGGGCCTCGGAGGCCAGCCAGCGCCAGCATGGTGGCGAAATCGCTGTCCGCCGAGATGATCGCGCAGCTCGTGCTGACCGCATGCTTCAGGATCTCCTCATCGCTGGCCAAGAGAAGATCGTGGTCGCCGACGTGTGAAGCCTCATGGCCATTTTGGCGGAGTCGAACGGCGATCCGGGGTGATAGGTTGGCGTCGACCAGGAGCTTCATGCCGACTGGTCGAGGGGCAGCTCGCGTTCCTGCATGGCGGCGGCGAACTCAAGCGCGGCGAGGATGTCCTCTTGCTCGAGGTAGGGGTAGTCCTCGAGAACCTGCTCCACGCTGCGGCCGGCGGCGAGCTGACCGAGGACGGCGCTGACGGTCACCCGCGTGTCGCGGATGCAGGGAAGCCCAGCCATTCGGCCGGGATCGATGCTGATCCGTTCATAGGCCATGTCCGGATGGTACGTCGCAGGCCAGGGCGGCGCGAGCGGTTTGCGCAAGGCCCTCGGCTAGGCGCCGGAGCCGGGGATGGGGAAGAGGAGGGTGCCGGTGGCGCGATCGGTTGGCCAGACGACCTTGGTCTGGCCGCCCTGCCACTGCAGCTCGGCGATGGGGAGCTTCGAGGTGTGGCGGTCGTCGAACTTCACCGGGCCGACGACGTAGGTCTTGTCGGTGCGGCCGATCGCCTGGTTGATCTTGGCCCTATCGGTGGACCCCGCGGCGCTGATCGCATCCAGCAGGATCTGCGCGGCCGCGTAGCTGTCGGCGATGTGCTGCGAGTAGCTCTGCCCGGTCTGCCGCTCGAACGCCTGCCGGAGCTGGGCGGCGCCCGGGTAGGGGAACGACGCGTCCCAGTAGCCGCCGACGATCACGCCGTCGCCGAGGTTGCCGACGGCCTGCGCGAACTGCACCGGCTCGGCGCCCTTCTCGGCCACGATCACCTTGGGCGCGTAGCCGGCGGAGGCCATCTGCTTGCGGATGGTCACCGCCTGCGGGGTCACGGCGTCGATCAGGAACACGTCGGCGCCGGTGGCCTTGGCGCCCGAGATCAGCGAGTTGAACTGGGTGTTGTCCACCGGGAAGGACTGGTTGGAGGCGACCGTGTAGCCGTACCGCCGGGCCAGCGCCGGCCAGAGCTGGCCGCCGACGACGGCGCCGTCAGGGCCGTTGTCATGGACGATGGCGACCTTCTTGTTGGTCTGGACGCCGGCGGCCTCCAGCGTCTTGAAGGGAGCCTCGGCCAGGTCCGGCTCGTCGAAGAACACGTCCCAGACGTACTGCCACCGCTTCACGCTCTTGAAGGCCTCCAGCGGCGCGCAGCCGGTCACCATCGGGACGCGGTTGCGGTCGGCCACGACCCCGCCCGCGTTCACCAGCGCCGGCGTGCAGGAGCCGAGCAGCGCGGTCGCCTGGTTGCGGGTGATCAGCGTGTCGGTGTTGGACGAGGTGGTGTTGGGGTCGGTCTTGTCGTCCAGCAGCACCAGCCGCACCTTCCGCTTGGCGCTGCCGACCTGCAGGCCGCCGGCCTGGTTCATCTGGTCGACGGCGTGCTGGTAGCCCCAGCGCTGGAAGCTGCCGAAGCCGGCCAGCGGGCCCGACAGCGGGATCGAGGCGCCGATGACGATTTCGGAGCTGGAGCTGGAGGCGGAGTTGCCGCCGCAGCCCGCCGCGAGCAGGGCCACACACCCGACCAGGCCCGTGAGCACGTCCCTGGCTCCTCGGGCCGCCCTCGGCCGGTCGCCCCTCAACGCCATGACGATCACCGTCTCCTTTCGAGATCGCCTGTCCTGTATCGCAGCACAGCCGTCCCGCCCCGAGCGGGTACCGTAGGTGGCATTACGAGCTATGTCAAGAGTTGGAAGGTATCTGCCGATGCTTCCGCCTCACGTGGATCGGCCGGGTGGCTCCGGTGGCGGCGCTGGCGCGGAGTGGCTGGCTCAGGGTTCGTTCCAGGCGCAGAGCAGCATCTCGGTGGTGAAGCCGGGGCCGAAGGCCAGGATCAGGCCGGTGGCGCCGTCCGGAGGGCGCCGCTGGTCGAAGGTGCGGCGCAGCACGTCGAGCACCACCACGCTGGAGACGTTGCCGACCTCGCGCAGGCTCTGCCAGGACAGGTCCAGCAGCCCGGCCGGCAGGTCCAGGCCATCGGCGACCGCCCGCAGCACGGCGGGCCCGCCGGTGTGGCAGATCACGAACTCCAGGTCGCCCGGCTTGACGCCGTGCTGGGCCAGGAAGCGCTCGAGGGTGGGGACGACCCTGGGCACGGTCGTGCGGACCTTGGGGTTGGTGGCGAAGTGGAAGCCGCGCTGGGTGGTGGTGCCGGCGATGACCTGGGTCGAGTCCGGCACCAGGTGCTGGCGGTTGGCCGTCAGCCGCACGCCCGGCGCGCCGTCGTCGCCGCGGACCACCGCGGCGGCGGCGCCGTCGCCGAACAGCCCGGCGCTGATGAAGTCCGAGATCGAGGTCTCCTGCGGCTGGTAGGACAGGGAGCACAGCTCGACGGCGATCACCAGCACGTTGGTGGGGCGCCCGTCCTCCAGCCGCCAGGGGTGGGCGCGCAGGAAGTCGTGGGCCTGCGCCAGCGCGGTGCCGCCGGCCGCGCAGCCCAGCTGCTGGATCGGCAGGCGCCGGACGGTCGAGGGCAGCCCCAGCTCACCGGCGATCCAGGCGTCGGGGCCGGGGAGCATGTAGCCGGTGCAGGAGACGACCACCAGGGCGTCGACGTCGATGGGGTCGACCCCGGCCGTGGCCAGCGCCCGCCGCCCGGCCCGCGCGCCCAGCCGGACGGCGTGGGTGGCGTAGAGCTGGTTGCGGGCGCCGAAGCTCTGCTCGTCGAGGGTGTCGTCCAGCGAGCGGAGCATGCGGCGGGTGGCGACCTGGGTGTTGCGCATGACCTGGAGGCCCCGGTCCAGGTGGGGGAGGCCCCTGCGGCGTTCGGCGACGGCGGTGACCATCGCCTCCTGACCGATCACGTGGTCCGGCCAGACCAGCTCGGGCGTGCAGACCGTGGCCATCGCTAGGGTGCTCCCGCCACGCCCGCTGGCAGGCGCAGGCTGCACAGCGGCTGCCCCGGGGCGACGATCTGGCCTTCCCACACCAGCCACAGGTCCACCTGGCCACCGAAGGGGCTGTGGATCGCCAGCTTGGTGGAGCCGTTGCGGACCTCGCCGATCAGTGTTCCGCAGGCCACCGTTAGCGACCCGTTAGTGGCCGAGGGCAGGCTCGCCGGGTGGAACCGGCCATAGTCCGGCGCGACGACGAACTGGAGCGGCAGCACCACCACTTCCCCCTGGTCGCCACCGTCGTCCCCGAGCCCCTCGAAAGGCCCGGAGCGATGGTCGTCGGAGCGCCGGCTCGCGTGAGAGAGCATCACCATGCGTCGAAGGTTTCTGACTCGATCCCGTCCGCCGGGACGTACCGGTGGCCCAGGGCCGCATCGGGCTCTGACGGCTGCCGGTGGCCCGGCGCTCCGTCCCGCCCCGGCGTCTGGTCGCGGTCGGGTGACTCCTCGTGGACCTGCCAGCCGCGGCCGCACCAGCACGGCGGCGGCGGTGCGATGGACCGTTGCGGGGTGATCAGCATGAGCGCCCCCTTCGTCTGGCTCGGTGAAGTGATAGTGATCGCTCTCTCTAGTGAGGTCAAGCCCCGGAAGGGAAGGGGATCCAAGTCGTGAGCGAGAGCACCATGGCCCGCCGCGGGTTCCTGCGAATGGCGGGTGGCCTGTCAGCGGCGGCGGGGCTGGCCGCGCTGCCGGGTTGTAGCTCCGGCGGCGGCGGCGCCGCGGCCTCGCGCCCGATCCGCTTCGGCGCCGTCTCGTCGCAGAGCGGAAGCCTCGCCGGCTTCGGGCAATCGGACGCGTTCGTCTTCCAGCAGATCCGCCAGGAGCTGAGGGACGGGTTGCGCATCGGCGGCAGCTCCCACCCCGTGGAGATCCGCGTCCGCGACAACGCCTCGGACCCCGACCGCGCGGGCGAGGTCGCCGGCGACCTGATCGACGGCGAGATCGACCTGATGGTGGTCGCCGGAGCGCCCGAGACCGTGAACCCGGTCGCCGACGCCTGCGAGCGCGCCGGGGTGCCGTGCCTGTCCAGCAGCGCGCCCTGGCAGCCGTGGTACTTCGGCCGCCAGAAGGACCCCGCCCATCCGCGGAACTTCCAGTGGACCTACCACTTCTTCTGGGGGCTCGAGGACATCATCCGCGTGTTCGGCGGCCTGTGGCGGCAGATCGACAACGACCAGACGATCGCCGGCCTGTTCGCGCTCAACGCCGACGGCGACGCCTGGGCCGACCCGGCGCGTGGCCTGCCCGGCGCCTTCAAGCCGCGGGGCTACCGCTTCGCACAGGTGCCGCGCTTTCCCGACCTGAACGACAACTTCGACGCCCAGATCCAGGCCTGCATGGGTGGCAAGGCCGACATCCTCACCGGCAATCCCCAGCCGCCCGACTTCGCGACCTTCTGGAACCAGGCGAACCGGCTCGGCTACCGGCCCGTGGTGGCGACCGTCGGCAAGGCGCTGCTGTTCCCGGCGTTCGTCGAGGTCCTGGTGCCCAATGCCAGCGGCCTGGCCACCGAGGTGTGGTGGCACCCGAGCTGGCCGTTCCGCTCCTCGCTGACCGGCCAGACCTGCGCGCAGCTCGCCGCCGACTACACCAGGCAGACCTACCGGCAGTGGAGCCAGCCGCTGGGCCCGATGCACGCCGCCTTCGAGGTCGCCGTGGCCGCGCTGAAGCGCGCCGGCGTGGGCGACTCGCGCGCGATCGTCGACGCCATCCGCTCCACCGACATGCAGACCGTGGTCGGCCACCTCGCCTGGGGCACGGACCGCAACCTGCCGCCGACGGTGGCCCGCTCGCCGCTGGTGGGCGGCCAGTGGCGGCCCGGCCGCGGCTTCCCCTTCGACCTCGTGCTCGTCAGCAACGCCGATTATCCGCAGATCCCCGTCGCCAGCAGGCTCCAGCCGCTCGGCACGGTCTGACCGACTGCCAGGAGTCACGATGCTGCAGAACCTGCAGATCAGATCCAAGCTGGTCGCGATCCTGATCCTGCCCTTGCTCGCCCTGGCCGTGCTGGCCTCCAACCTGGCGGTCTCGCGCATCTCCGCGAGCGTGGAGGCGGACCGGCTCGCCAAGATCACCCAGTTCGGCGCGTCCAGCCTCACCGACGTGGCCGACGCGCTGCAACGCGAGCGGGCGGTCACCAACTGGTACGTCGCCAGCGGCCACAAGCGCAACTTCGGCACGATGATCGCCGACCGAGTGCTGGTGAACGAGGCCGCCCACGCCCTGGACGCCAGCGTGCGCCAGGTCGACCTGCGGGACTACCCGACGGCCCTGCGCGCCGACCTGGCCAGCGCGCAGGGCCAGCTCGCCCGGTTGCTGGCGCCAGGCGGCCAGCGGGCGCGGCTGGAGCGGCCGGACGCCACCGTGGCCGACGTGGGCCGTGTCTACGACCCGCTGATCGCCAGGCTGATCGACGCCATCGCGGGCATCGGCGCCTCCGACACCACCTCGAGCCCGCTGACCCGCAACCTGGCGGCGTTCTCGGCGCTGGCCCGCGCCAAAGAGGCCAGCTCCCAGAGCCAGAGCCTGGTCCTCGGGGTCCTGACCAAGCGCTCGTTCAGCGCCGACGAGTACCACCAGTTCGCCGCGCTGGACGGCCGCCAGGGCGCCTGGCTGGAGCAGTTCCAGGCAGCCGCCAGCGCGGCGCAGCGCGGCCTGTTCGCGCGCACCCTCAGCGGCCGCGACATCGACCGGATCGCCGTCATCCAGGGGCAGCTCCTGAACGCCCGCGACGTCCCGCGCGACCTGACCCCGCAGGCCTGGTTCTTCCCGACCTCCGCCCGGGCGGACCTGCTGCACCAGTTCGAGCTGGGCATCAAGGACGACGTGCTGGCGGCGGCCGCCTCCAGCCGCTCCTCGGCCAGGCAGCAGGCGACCGCGGTGACCGTCGCCATGGCGCTGATCCTGGGGCTCGGGGTGGGCCTGTCGCTGCTGCTGGCCCGCTCCATGGCACGGCCCCTGCTGGTGCTGGAGCGCACCGCCCGCGGGGTCGCCGACGACCAGCTTCCCGGGGTGGTCGAGCGGCTGCAGGACGCCGGCGAGGACGTCGACCTGGCGGCGATCACCCAGGAGGCCACCGCGCCGGTGCCGATCCGCTCGCGGGACGAGATCGGCCGGCTCGCCGAGGCGTTCAACGCGGTCCACCAGGTGGCCGTGCGCGTGGCGGTCGAGCAGGCCGCCCTGCGCCGCTCGATCGGCGACATGATCCTCAACCTCGCCCGCCGCTCCCAGAGCCTGATCGACCGGCAGCTGGAGCTGATCGACGAGCTGGAGCGGGACGCCGAGGACGACGCTCTGGAGCAGATGTTCAGGCTGGACCACCTGGCCACCCGCATGCGGCGCAACGCGGAGAACCTGATCGTGCTCTCCGGCGGCGCCGACGCCGCCCGCCGCCTGACCCAGCCGGTGCCGCTGGTGGACGTGGTGCGCGCCGCCATGAGCGAGGTCGAGGACTACCAGCGGGTCGAGCTGCTGCCGATCGACGACGTCTCGCTGACCGGCCACGCGGTCGCGGACGTGGTGCACCTGCTCGCCGAGCTGATCGAGAACGCGACCTCGTTCTCGCCACCGGGCACCAAGGTGCAGATCGCCACGCAGCAGGCGGCCAACGGCTACGTGCTGGAGATCGAGGACCGCGGCCTGGGCATGAGCGACGAGGAGCTGATCGACGCCAACCAGCGGCTCGCCAACCCGCCGGCAATCGACTTCGCGGTGTCGCGCGTGCTGGGCCTGTACGTGGTCGGCCGCCTGGCGCGGCGGCACACGATCAAGGTGCAGCTCCGGCACTCGTGGTACGGCGGGGTGACCGCGCTGGCCATGCTGCCTGCCGGACTGATCACCAGGGCCGGCGTCCCGGTGCTGCCCACCGGCGAGCTGCCGGAGCTGGTGGCGCCGGCTGGGCCACGCCACACCGCCGAGGTGGCCTGGGGCGAAATCGGCGACGCCGGCGTGCCCGAGAAGCTCGGCGCGCCGATGCGGCCCGCCCGGCCGCTCGAGGCGGCTCGGCCGGTGGAGGTCCAGGCGCCCTTCGAAGAGGACGTGCCCGCCGAGGCCGGGGTCGACCACCTGCCCATTTTCGAGCAGGCCCGCTCGGACTGGTTCGACACCTCCGCCAGCGCCGCCTACGTGCCGCTGCGCCGTCAGGCTCCGCAGCAGGTGACCTCCGCCCCCGCAGCTCCGCCGCCGCCGGCCCGGCCGGCCCCGCCGCCAGCGGGGCCGGGCCGGGCGAACCTGCCCAGGCGCGTGCCGCGCGCCACCATGGCGCCCGGCCTGGACAACCAGTCCGCGCCACCGCCTCCCGCGGCCGGCGCCCGTGCCCGCACGCCCGAGCAGATCCGGGCGATGCTGTCGAGCTATTCGAGCGGCCTGGAGCGCGGCAGGCGCACGGCGGGCGGCGCCGACCTCCCGCGCCGCAACGGCAACGGGTCCACCGGCGGCGGAAACGGCGCCGGCGCGCGGCCCATCGACCACACCGACGGGACGCCCGTCGACCACACCGACGGGACCGAGGAACTGCCATGACCACCGAGCTGAGCAACGACGCCCGGAGCCTGAACTGGCTGGTGGAGAGCTTCGTCCGCAACACAGCGGGCGTGGCGCACGCTGCCGTGCTGTCGTCCGACGGCCTGCTGGTCGCCGTGTCCGAGCGTCTGGACCGCGCCCGCGCCGACCAGCTCGCCGCCATCGCCTCGGGCCTGGAGAGCCTCACCGAGGGTGCCGCCCGCCTGTTCAGCGCCGGCTCGGTCAACCAGACCGTCGTCGAGATGGAGCACGGCTTCCTGTTCGTCATGGCGGTGGGCGACGGCTCCTGCCTGGCCGTGCTGGCGGCGCCGTCCTGCGACGTCGGCGTGATCGGCTACGAGATGACCATGATGGTCACCAAGGTCGGCGACGTGCTCACGCCGCAGCTCCGTGCGGAGCTCCAGGCCGTGTTACCGCGATGACCGAACCTGGCGGTCAGGAGCCGGAGCGGCCCGGACCGCGCCTGGTGCGCCCGTACGCGCTCACCGGCGGCAGGGCCCGGAACCTCTGGACCGGCCTCCAGCTCGAGGCGCTGCTGAGCACCACCTCGGCCTCCACCACGCAGATGGCGCTCAGCCCCGAGCAGCGCACGATCGCCCACCTGTGCCACCACCACTTCCAGTCGGTCGCCGAGATCTCCGCGCTGCTGAAGCTCCCGCTCGGGGTCGCGCGCGTGCTCGTCGGCGAGATGGTCGACCGGGGCATCCTGGAGCTGTACCAGCCGAGCCACCAGAACGAGCATCCTGACCGCGCCCTCCTGGAGCGGGTCCTGGACGGGCTGCGCCGGATCTGAGTCGACGGCCGACCCGGTCAGCCGGCGGTGTAGCCGCCGTCGACGTACAGCACGTGGCCGGTGCAGAAATCCGAGGCGGGGGAGAGCAGGAACAGCAGCGCGCCCACGAAGTCCTCCGGCTCGCCCAGGCGGCCGAGCGGGATTCGGGACAGCATCGCCTGGCGCGTCTCGGCGCCCGGGCCCTCCTCGGCGTACATCCACTCGGTCAGGTCGGAGCGGAACACCGTCGGGGCGATCGCGTTCACGTTGATGCGGTGCCTGCCCCACTCGCAGGCCAGTGTCTTGCAGAGCAGGTCGACGGCCGCCTTGGAAGGACTGTAGGCGCCGTAGCCGCCCGGCAGCCCGAGCCGCCCCCTGGTCGATGACAGCAGCACCACCTTGCCGCCGTCGCCCTGCTCGATGAGCTGGCGCCCGGCCGCCTTGCAGACCAGCCAGGTGCCGCGCACGTTGGCGCGCTGGACCTCGTCCCAGTCGGCGGGGTCCTGCTCGACGATCGGTGCGACCTTGTTCACGCCCGCGGCGGTGACCACGCAGTCCAGGCGCCCGTGCGCCCGCACCGCGGCGGCGACCATCGCCTCGGCGTCGGCGAGCTCGTCGGGACGCAGGTTGACCAGCACCGCCTCGCCGCCGAGTTCCTTGACCTGGTGCCCGACCGCCTCCAGCCTGGAGTGGTTGCGCGCGGCCAGCGTCACGCGGGCGCCGGCCGCGGCCAGCGACAACGCGGCGACCTGCCCGAAGGCGCCGGTCGCCCCGGTGATCAGGACGGAGCGCCCGGTCACGTCGAACAGCGACCGCGGGTCCCGCACGACCCGCGGCGGCTCGTTCACGACCGCCCGTCCTGATGCACCGGGGCGTCCCACTGGGGTCCCCCAGACCCCTCCGGCAGTGGGTACGGCATGATCACCAGCATGGAGGCTGGCAGGTTGGTGTTGTTGGAGATGGACCTCGGCTCGCCCGGCGCCAGGCGGCAGGAGTCCATCGGGCCGAGCGTGACCGAGCCGGCCGGGGTGGTCACGGTCACCTCGCCCCGCGTCACCACATAGACCTTCTCGAGCGGCGTGGCGTCCAGCTCGGCGCCGCCGCCCGGCAGGAAGTGTGAGAGCCCCACCGAGAAGTTGGCCGCGCCGCTCGCCTCGAATCCCTGGAGCCGCAGGCAGCGCACGTCGGCGTGCTTGGGAGGGAAGTACGGCTTGGCGTCGCCGATGCGCACGACCTCCATGGCTCACGCCCCCTCCCTGGCGTCGCGCTCGCCCCCGCCTGCGGCGATGGCGTCGCTCACCGCGTCGCCGAAGGCGCGCGGCTCGCGCTCGCCCCGCTCGATGCGATAGTCGCCGGTCGGGTCGACGATGGCCACCAGGCGGACGATGGAGCCGTCGCCGTATTGCCAGCGGATCGGGAAGGCGGCGAAGGTGCAGCGGCGGCCGGTGACCTCGTCCAGGTTGCCGCCGACGTTCTCGAAGCCGACGATGCCGTTGCCGAGGAGCTGGCGGTGGCACGGCTCCCACTCGGGGAAGTCGTCGCGCGGGTCGCGGCCGGTCAGCTCCTTGTACTCGTCCAGCGCCCAGGGCGCCAGCGGCGCGCTCGGTGCCTCCGGGTGCCAGCCGATGGCGGTGGCCAGCGGGTGGTCGAGCGCCTGCTGGTCGACGCCGACCGCCTTGACGCCGCGCTCGCGCAGCCAGACCCCCGCCTCCTTGTAGAGGCCGGGCGAGTAGATGAAGTACTTGCGGTTGTCGGCGTAGTAGTGGTGCCAGCCGGTGTTGATGATCACGAAGTCGCCGGGGCGGATCTCGGGCCGCGCGGCCTCCAGGTCCTCCGGGGTGATGACCTCCCACTGCTTCTTGGGGATCGAGACCGCCACGCCGGTGCCGAAGAACTGCTCCAGCGGGATCTCGTCGGTGTAGGGCGTGCCCTCGACCACGTGTGCCGGCGCGTCCAGGTGCGTGGTGCAGTGCATCACCGTGCTGACCCGCTGCGACAGCACCCCCGACTTGGCGTGGTAGTGGATGCGCTTGATCTCGACGTCGTCGAAGTAGGGCCACAGCGGCGCGTTGGGGCCGAAGGTGTGGCTGAGATCGTAGAACCGCAGGCCGGTGCGCCCCGCCGGGTGCATCGCCCAGGCGTCCCGGTCCATCACCGGTGCTGGACCGGCGGATCTCGGTGCGGCCATTCGCTGGTTCCTCCGCCTGTCCTGCTGTGCGGTACAGACTAACCACGATGCGGTCCTGTTCTCAGACCTTGGCAGGACCGGCTGAAGTTGTCAATTTCGGCGGAGGCGACGACGCGAGCAGCTCGGAGATGCGGCCGCACGCCTCCGCGAGCGCGGTCGCCAGCAGCGGCTCCCGGTCCTTGAAGCGCAGCGCCGGCAGGGGGATGGTGAGGGCCGCGCGGCCGCCGGCGCCGTCGGGGATCGTCTGCCCGATGGCGCAGATGCCGGCGGTGTGCTCCTGGTCGTCGAAGGCGGTGCCGGTCTGGCGGATGCGGTCCAGCTGCTCCATCAGCTTCGAGCGGTTGGTGATGGTGTTGGGCGTCAGCCGCGCGAGCCTGGCGGGCAGCAGCGCCCTGACCTGGTCCGGCGGCAACTCGGCGAGCAGCGCCTTGCCGTTGGCGGTGCAGTGGGCCGGGAACCTGGCGCCCACGGCCGAGACCGCCTGCAGGCGGTGGGGCGCGGCCACCTGGTCGATGAAGATCACGTGGTCGCGGTCGAGGACCGCCAGGTCGACGGTCTCGTTCACCTGCTCGGAGAGGCGCTCGAGATGCGGCCGGATCTGCTGGCGGAGCTCGCCGAGAGCCGCCGAGGCCAGCCCGGCCAGACGGGGGCCGAGCCGCACGCCTCCAGCGGCTGAGACCGGCACCAGGAAGCGCTCGGTGGTCAGCGCCTTGACGATGCGGTGCACCGTCGAGCGGGGCAGCTCCACGCGCTGCGCGATCTGGGCGAGGCTCAGGCCACCCGGCGACTCCTCCAGCGCCGCCAGGATCCGGGAGGCACGGGTGATCGCCTGCACCTCCGACCCGTCGTTGGGTTGGCTCAATGCGCTCCCTTCTCATGGCGGTGGCCATTGATAGATCGGGGGACTCCTTCGTCGCCCCCCCGAACCCCCCAGGCCGGTTCGCTTGACATGTCTGGGATGGGACCATAGCGTACGCGCCCACGGGACAAGTGTGCTGCGATACGAGACAGCACCCGCAGGTGAGGATTGGTTGCAGGTTCCCAGCGCACACACGCTCGTCACCGCTCTGGTCTCCGGCGTCCTGCTCGGTGGGCTGCTCGCCACCACGGCGCTCGGGCTGTCGCTGGTCCTCGGAGTGATGCGGCTCATCAACCTGGTCCACGGCGAGCTGGTGATCGCCGGCGCGTACCTCGGCTACGTGCTGCTGTCCAGGCTCGGCCTGGACCCGCTCGCCGGCCTGCTGCTGATCGCTCCGGCGCTGGCACTGGTGGCCTACCCGCTGCAGCGGGCCCTGCTGCAGCCGCTGCTCGGCAAGGGACTCCAGGCGCCGCTGCTGACCACCTTCGGCCTCTCGGTGATCCTCCAGAACCTGTTCGTGCTGGTCTTCAGCGCCGATACCAGGTCGCTCGGCCGCTCCTACGCGACCGCGCCGCTACGCCTGGCCGGCCTGGAGGTCCCGGCGATCTACGCGATCTCCTTCGCGGTCGCGCTGGTGGTCGTCGTCGGGGTGCACCTGCTGGTCCAGCGCACCGGAGCCGGCCGCGAGATCCGCGCCGCCGCGGAGGACCCGGTCGCCGCCGCGGTACTCGGCGTGGACGTCGGCCGCGTCTACGCTCGCACCTACGCGCTGGCGACGGCCTGCGCCGGGGTCGGCGGCGTGCTGGTCGGGCTGGCCTTCTCGTTCGAGCCCACCACCGGCACCGCCTACCTGCTGAGCGGGTTCGCCGTGGTGGTCCTCGGCGGGCTCGGCAGCGTGCTCGGCACGCTGATCGGCGGCGTCGGCCTTGGCGTGATCGAGAGCCTGGGCGGGGCGGTCTTCGGCGACGGCTACCGCGACTTCATCGGTCTGGTGGTGTTCATCGCGTTCCTGGCGCTGCGACCGCAGGGCGTCCTGGGGAGGGCCGACCGGTGAGCCGGGCCGAGCCGGGCACGGCCGTCCAACCGCTGCCGGCGCGGCGTCTGGTCACGGTCGCCTGGGCGGGCGCGCTGCTGGCCGGCGCGGCGGCGCTGACGCTGGCGCCCTGGTTCACCAGCGACTACGCCCAGCAGGTCTCCTTCAGGGTGCTGCAGTACGCGGCGCTCGGGCAGGCCTGGAACCTGCTGGCCGGCTACGGGGGGCTCGTCTCGCTGGGCTCGGCCGCCTTCATCGGCATCGGCGCCTACACCACCGCCGAGCTGACCAACCACGGCCTGCCGCTGGTGCCCGGGATGCTGGTCTCCGGCGCGTTCGCCGCCGCCTTCGCCACCGTCGTCAGCCCGGCCCTGTTCCGCCTGCGCGGCCTGTACTTCACCATCGGCACGCTGGCGCTCGCCGAGGCGCTGCGGTTGTTCATGGTCAACTACAACGGCCTCGGCGGGAACATCGGGATCTTCCTGCAGAGCGCCGCGCCCACCACCGCCGGACTGTACTGGCTGGCGCTTGCCGTGGCGGCCGCGGCGACCGGGCTGATGGCGCTGATCCTGCGCACGCGGCTGGCGATCAGCCTGCGCGCCGTGCGTGACGACGAGGACGTGGCCAGGCAGATGGGCCTGGTCTCGTTCCGCACCAAGCTGTTCGCGTTCACGCTGGCGGCCTTCCTGATGGGCGTGGTCGGCGGCCTGCAGGCAGGCAAGCTCTCGCAGATCGAGCCGTACGGCTCCTTCGGGCTGCGGTGGACCACCGACGTCGTCACCGTGGCGCTCATCGGCGGGCTGGGCACGCTCGGCGGGCCGCTGATCGGCGCCGTGTTCACGGTGGCGCTGGCCGAGTGGCTGAACGCCTACCCCTCGCTGCACCTGGCGATCACCGGGGCGATCGTGATCGCGGTGGTCCGCTTCGCGCCGCGGGGCCTGTGGGGGCTGCTGGCCGTCGGGTGGGAGCGCTTGCGCGAGCGGCCGGGGGCGCCGCACCTGCGCGGCCGGCCGGGGGCCGCGCGCATGCCCGGAGGACCGCCGCCATGAGCGGGGCGCTCCTGGAGATCGCCAGCCTGACCAAGCGCTTCGGCGGCGTCACCGCGGTCGACCGGCTCGACCTGCGCGTCGGCTCCGGCGAGACGCTGGGCGTGATCGGGCCCAACGGCGCCGGCAAGAGCACGCTCGTCGGGCTGGTCAGCGGCGCGTTGCGCTGCGATGCCGGGCGGATCCTCGTCGACGGGCACGAGGTGACCAGGCTGCGGGCGCCGGCCAGGGCCCGGCTCGGCATCGGCCGCACGCACCAGGTGCCGCGGCCGTTCGCGCGTATGACCGTGCTGGAGAACCTGCTGCTCGGCCGGATCTACGGAGCCAGGGTCAGGGCCATGGGCGACGCTCGCCGCCAGGCGATGGCGATCCTGGAGCGCACCGGCCTGGCGGACGTGGCCGGGCGGCCGGCGGGGTCGCTGCCGCTGCTGCGCCTGAAGCGCCTGGAGCTGGCGCGCGCGCTGGCGCTGCGCCCGCGCCTGCTGCTGCTGGACGAGATCGGCGCGGGGCTGATCGAGTCCGAGCTGCCGGAGCTGATCGAGCTGATCCGCTCGCTGCGGGCGGAAGTCGAGGCGGTGCTGGTGATCGAGCACGTGGTCGAGGTCATCCAGGCCTGCTCCGATCGTGTCGCGGTGCTCGACTGGGGCCGCAAGCTGATCGAGGGCACTCCCGCCGAGGTCCTCCGCGATCCGGAGGTCGCCGCGGTCTACCTCGGCACCACCGCCACCGGCCCAGAGGCCGCCGCGGCCCCTGCTTACCCGGCGGCGCCCGCGGCCCACCCCGCGGCGGCCCCGGCCCGGCCCGGGGCCCTGGCTGCGCCCAGCGCGGCGGCGCCGGTGGCGAGGCCGGCCGCGTCCCGGGCGGGGGAGCCGCTGCTGCGGGTGGAGGGGGTGGCGGTCAGGTACGGGGCCGTCCGGGCGCTCCAGGACGTCAGCCTGGAGCTCCGGCGCGGCGAGATCGTCACCCTGCTCGGCGCCAACGGGGCCGGCAAGACCACGGCCGCCCGGGCGATCGGCGGCATGGTGCCGCTGGCGGCCGGGGCCGTGTGGTACCAGGGCGAGCGGATCGACGGCCGCCGCCCCGACGAGATCGCCGGCCGCGGCATCGCGCACTGCCTGGAGGGCCGCCACATCTTCGCCGACCTGTCGGTCCAGGAGAACCTGGAGCTCGGCGGCCGCGGCACCACCGACGGGGCCGAGCGCCGCCGGCGGCTGCACGCGGTCCACCACCTGTTCCCCGTGCTCGCCGAGCGCGGCCACCTGTCCGGCGGGCTGCTCTCCGGCGGCCAGCAGCAGATGCTCGCCATCGGCAGGGCGCTGATGGCCGCGCCCGACTTCGTGATCTTCGACGAGATCTCCCTGGGCCTGGCGCCGGTGGTCGTCGACCGCCTCTACCAGGCCCTGGCCAGCGTGAACCAGCGCGGCGTCGCGATGCTGGTGATCGAGCAGAACGTCGAGCGCGGCCTGGCCCTCGCCGACCGTGCCTACGTCCTCGAAAAGGGACGCGTCGCCCTCCACGGCCCCCCCGCCGCCATCCGCGACGACCCCCACCTCCTTGCACTGTACGTCGGCCCAACCGCCGAGTGACCACCTGGCATGCCGCGAGGAAAACATACACATGAACCGTTCCGACGGTGTGTAGAATGGCGACCATGCGACGAATCCAGATCCACGTCGACGAGGAACTCGACGAGGCGGTCGCGACCCAGGCCGCCCGCGAGGGTGTCTCCAAGGCTGCGCTCATCCGGTCATTCATCGCACGGGAGGTGCAGTTCCCGACGCCGCCTTCTGAGGATCCGTGGGATGCGATCACGGGCTGGCTGGACGACGATCCTGTCGACGACATCGATGACGTGATCTACGGGCCGAAGGCGTGAGATTCGCCGACACGAGCTTCTGGTTCGCTCTCCAGGAGCGGCGCGACCGCCATCACGACGAGGCCAGGGCTCTCGTGCACGCCGGTGTCGGGCGGGTGTGCTCCTCCAACCACGTGATCGGTGAGACTTGGACGTTGCTCTGTCGCCGGGCCGGCCACGGAGCGGCAGTGGGATTCCTGGACCGTCTCAGCGAACTGCCTGGAGTCGAGGTGGTGCACGTCGACCCCGCCATGGAGTCCGATGCATGGCGCTGGCTCCGCCGGCACGACGAGCGCGAGTACTCCTTTGTGGACGCGACGAGCTTCGCGGTCATGCGGCGCCGCCGGATCCGGGAGGCGCTCGCCTTCGGTGGTGAGTTCGGCGCCGCCGGGTTCATCGAGCTCCGGCAGCAGTAGCGCGGGCGCCATCAGTCGAGGTCGATCCTGGCGGCGGGGAGGTGCTGGCCGACCGTGGTGTCATCCCGACCCCGCGACCAGGGCCTGGACCTCGGCGTAGGAGGGGATGCCGGGCGCTTCGACCGGGTCGCCTTCGCGGATCTGGGCGACGGTGGTGACGGCGGCGTGGAGGGCCACGCGGAAGAGGAGCGATCCGCAGCTGACGCGGCGCACGCCCAGCTCGCCCAGGCGCCGGAGACCGAACTGGCCGGGGATGAACAGCAGGTTCAGGGGAAGCTCGACCGCCTCGACGAGGGCGCGGATGGTCGTCTCGTCGGGGGCGCCAGGCACGAAGATGCCGCTGGCTCCGGCGGCCTGATACGCCTGGGCCCGCCGGATCGCGTCGTCGCGCGTGGCCGGCCACCCGGCGATCCAGTAGCTGTCGATCCTGGCGTTGACGAACAGCCCGGGGACGCGCTCGGCGACGGCGGCGATCAGCTCCTGCTGCTGGCCGATCGGCGCCAGGGTGCTGTCCGCGCGCCCGTCCTCCAGGTTCACGCCCACGATGCCGGCGTCGGCCAGCTCTGCCGCCAGCTCCGCGACGGCCGGTGACCGCTCGTCGAACCCGGATTCGAGATCGACGGTCACCAGGCAGAGTCCGCTGATCCGGCGGGCCAGCGCGAGCGTCTCGTCTCTGGTGGCGCCGGCGGCGTCCCGCTTGCCGGAGGCGATGGCCACACCCAGGCTGGTGGACCCGATCGCCGGAAAGCCCTGGGCCGCCAGCGCGGCGGCCGACGCGAAGTCCCAGGCGTTTGGCAGCAGTAGCGGCTTGTCCTGGTCATGCAGGCGGCGGAACGCGTCGAAGCGTTCGGCGGTCCGGCTCATCGGGCGACCTCTCGCACGTTCGCGTGGCGGCGCACGACGCACCCGAGGTCCGGATCGCACAGCATCGGCCCCACGCTCCAACCGATCGGAAGGTCCATGCCCGGAGGCTACCGCCCGAACGCTTCGCCCCCGGACGAAGAGTCAGGAACCTTCCAGGTCCTTCAGGATGCCGGTGAGGATGTGGGGGGTGGCGTCGGGCGCCGTGCTGCGGACGGAGACCGTCTCCATGACGTGCAGGTACTGGCGGACGTCCTCGCGCTTGTCCAGGTAGATCGCGCCGGTGAGGTGCTCCAGATAGACCACGTCGGGCAGGTCGGCGTCGGCGAACCGCAGGATGCTGAAGGCGCCGACCATGGCCGGGTGCGCCCCGGCTCGGAAGCGGAGCACCTGAAGGGTGACGTTGGGCAGCCTGGTCGCCTCGATCAGCCGCTCGATCTGGGCGCGCATGATCTCCGGGCTGCCGACCGGCCGGCGCAGGGCCGCCTCGTCGATCACCGCCCACAGCCGCGGCGGGTCAGGGCGGGTCAGGGCCGCCTGGCGCGCGGCACGCAGCTCCACCCGCCGCTCGATGTCCTCGGGCCCCTCCTCCACGCCCCGGCCCATCACCGAGCGGGCGTAATCGTCGGTCTGCAGCAGGCCGGGGACGAACTGGCCCTCGTAGGCGCGGATGATCACGGCGGCCTGCTCCAGGTCGACGTAGGCGCGGAACCACTGCGGCAGCACGTCGCCGTACTGGTGCCACCAGCCGGTGTCGTTGGCCTCCAGCGCCATGCCGACGACCGCGGCGACCTCACCCGGATCGCCGACTCCGTACAGGGTGAGCAGGTCGACGACGTCCCGCTCCTTGAAGCCGACCTGGCCGTTCTCCAGCCGGTGGATCTTCCACTCCGAGGCGCGGATCGCCTCGCCGGCCTGCTCCCGGGAGATACCGGCCTCCATCCGCAGGCGCCGCAGCCGGGAGCCGACCAGCATGCGGCGAACGGTCGGGCCGCCCGGAGCCTGCTGCGTCACCGGACGGCCCACCCTCGGGTCGGCTCGGGCGGGCGTTCGCCGGGGTCAGGCACTCGGCGAGTGGGTATCCAAGGTGCCGGCCGGGACCTCGCCGTTGGCGCTGGGGCCGCCGGGGCCTCCAGGCCCCCCGGGACCGCCAGGTCCGGGGCCGGTGCGCAGCGGGACCTCCTTCAGGAACAGCGAGACCACGAAGGCCAGCACGACGAAGGGCACCCCCACCAGGAAGACGTCGTCCAGGGCATCGGTGTACGCGCCGAGCACCAGGGTGCGCAACGGGCCCGTGAGCCGCTGGATCGCCTGGACGTTGTTGGCGTCGAAACCCGCCGCGCCGGCGCCCGGCGGCAGGCCCGCCTCGGCGAACCGCTCGGCCAGGTACTGGGTGAGCCGGCTGGACAGCACCGCGCCGAACACGGCCGCGCCGATGGAACCGCCCATCTGGCGGAAGAACGTGGCCGAGCTGGTGGCCGCCCCCATATCGCGGAACTCTACCGCGTTCTGGATCGCGGTCACGATCGTCTGCAGGGTGAGGCCCAGGCCCGCGCCGAACAGGTACTCGTACAGCGCCACCTGCCAGAACGGTGTGTCCACGGCGAGCCGGGACAGCAGCAGCATGGCAAAGGTCAGCACCACGCCGCCGATGACCGGGTAGAGCTTGTAGCGGCCGGTGCGGGTGATGAGCTGCCCAGAGCTGATCGAGGTCGAGAAGATGCCGACGATGGCGGGCAACAGGGCCAGGCCCGAGGCGGTCGGTGAGTAGCCCTTGACGGTCTGGAGGTAGACCGGCAAGAAGATGATGGCGCCGAACATCGCCACGCCGCTCAGGAAGCCGTAGAGGTTGCCGACGCTGAACACGGAGTTGCGGAACAGGCCCATCGGGATGATCGGCTCGGGACTGCGCAGCTCGATCAGCACGAACAGCGACGACAGCACCAGGAAGGCGGCCAGCAGGACCAGTGCGAACGGCTCGGTCCAGCCGTACTGGTTGCCGCGCCAGTCCAGGTACAGGAGCAGGCACGAGACCGCGGCGACGATGGTCGCGGCGCCGAGGTAGTCGATCCGGTGCTGGCGCCGCGTGACCGGCATCCGCAGCACGATCGATGTGATCACCAGCGCCGCGAAGCCGACCGGCAGGTTGACGTAGAAGATCCAGCGCCAGCCCGGGCCGTCGGTGAACCAGCCGCCGAGCAGCGGGCCGGCCACGCTGGAGACGCCGAACACGGCGCCGAAGTAGCCCTGGTAGCGGCCGCGCTCCCTGGGCGGGATGACGTCGCCGATGATGCTGAGCGCGATCGCGAACAGGCCGCCACCGCCGATGCCCTGCAGGGCCCGGAAGCCGATGAGCTGGCTCATGTTCTGGCTGAGCCCGGACAGGGCCGAGCCGACCAGGAAAATGCCGATGGCGACCTGGAAGATCCGCCGCCGCCCGTACAGGTCCGAGATCTTGCCCCACAGCGGCGTGGCGGCGGTCGAGGTGAGCAGGTAGGCGGTCACGACCCAGGACAGCCGGTCCAGCCCGCCGAGCTCGCTGACGATCCGCGGCAGCGCCGTGCCGACGATGCCCTGGTCCAGCGCGGCGAGCAGCATGCCGGCCATGACGCCGAAGAGGATCACCAGGATCTGGCGGTGCGAAAAGTACTGCTGGCCCGGACTGTCGGCGGCCACGGGCCCCGACCGGCCGGCCGCGGCGACCGGTCGGTCGTCGCCGGCGGGTGTGCTCACCTGCTCCTCGTTTCTGCGGCTTGCCGGTCGATGCTGTCGGCCAACCGGGTCATGAGCGTCGTGAGGGTCTCGCGGTCCGTCTCGCTCCAGTCGGCGGTGGCCGCCTCGATGACGGCGACGCGCGCCCGCATGCTCTCGTCGAGGACGGCGCGGCCCCGCTCGGTCAGGCCCACGCGCGTGGCCCTGCGGTCGTCGGGGTCGTCGGTGCGGCTCAGATAGCCGTTCTCCTCGAGGTGCCGGATGTGCCTGCTCACCGTCGAGGAATCCAGCCCCATGCACTTGGCCAGCTCGGAGACGCGCAGGGGGGCCTGGCCCGCCACGCAGTGGAGCACCCACACCGAGGCGGGATCGAGCCGGCTGTCGAGGGAGCGCGGCCGCAGCCGCCGGACGATGGTCATCATCGCGACGACCACGCGGTGGCCGGCGGAGGTGTCAGATCGGGCGGTTCCAGTAGGCACCGAGAGACTGTGCCATATGTGTATGCGCCATGCAATTATTTTTCGGGCGCACCGGGACCGTCGGAGCCGGGAGCCGGTCGTGCGGCGTCGGGGGCCGGCGGCGGGGAGGGCCCCCGGGCCGGGGCGGACCCGCGGGCCAGGGGCTCCGACACCAGCGGGACCGCCTCGCCGCGGATCAGGCCGAGCTGGACCGTCTGGCGGGGCAGGACCGCGTCCAGCGCCCAGTCCGCGGCGATCCGCAGCCGGTTGGACGGGATGCTGAGCAGGTGGTAACCGCGCGTGACCGCCTTGGCCGGCAGCCCCGCCAGCGGCACGCCGAGCGGGTTGGCGGCCGCGTCGCCGTCGGCCAGGTCCACGACGAAGCCGAGGTCATGGTGCCGGTAGGCGCGGCGGCGGCCGAGACCCAGCGAGGCGGCCACGTTGCGCGCGGCGACCCGGCCCTGCCGCTCGGCGTGCTGCGCGGTCATCGGGGTGATCTGGCCCGGCCGGGTGAGGTCCGGCACCGCCGCGGCGTCGCCGCAGCCGAACAGCTCCGGATGGTCTGGCACGCTCAGGTACTCGTCGACCACCAGCCGGCCCCGGTTGGTCGGGAGATCGAGCCGCTCGACCAGCGGGTCAGGGCGCACCCCGACGCACCAGATCAGCGAGCGCGTGCGCACGAACTCCCCGTCGGAGAGCAGCACTCCCTCGCTGGTGGCCTCCTTGACGGTGGTACTGGTGCGGATCTCGACCCCACGCCCGCTCAGCACCTTCTCGGCCGTGCTGGACAGGCGCGGGTCCAGCTCCGGCAGCACCTTGGGCGCCAGGTCGACCAGCAGCCAGCGCAGCCGCTGCTGCTGCAGGCCGGGCCGGCGGCGGGCAGCCTCTATCGTGAGCAGCTGGCCTTGCGCGGCGACCTCTGTCCCGGTATAGCCGGCGCCGACCACCACGAAGGTGCAGCGGGCCTCGCGCTCGGCCGGGTCGTCGCTGGCGTCCGCCAGCTCGATCTGCCGGACCAGGTGGTCCCGCATGTACATCGCCTCGCCGAGGCTGCGGAACCCGTGCGCGTGCTCGGCGACCCCCGGGATCGGCAGCAGCTTGTTGACGCTTCCGATGGCCAGCACCAGGCGGTCATAGGACAGGGAGTCGCGGTCGCCCTCCGGGTCCACGAAGCTCAGGCGTCTGGCCTTCAGGTCGATCTCGTCCACGGTGCCGAGCACCAGCCGGGCTCCGGGGCAGTTGCCGGCCAGCGGCACCGACACCCGGCGGGGCTCCAGGATCCCGCCGGCCACCTCGGGCAGCAGCGGCAGGTACAGGAAGTAATCGGTCGAATTGATCACCACCAGCTCGGCGGCGCCCTTGGTGAGTGTGCTCAGCCTTCCCAGGGTCCGGGCGGCATGGAACCCGGCGAAGCCGGCTCCCACGATCACCACGCGCTGACGGCGGGGTTGATCGGACACGGTGACCTCCATCCGCTGTCGGGTGCTGCAGAAGCTGGTCGACCACCGGGTACCCGCTCAGCGGGTCAGCAGCCCTGCGTCCACCACCAGGGTGCTGCCGGTGACGTACCTGGCGCCGTCGGAGGCAACGAACAGGACCGCCTCGGCGACGTCCTCCGGCTCGATCCACGGAACCGGGAGCAGGTTGCCCGCCGAGCGCTCGGCCACCTCCCTCGGAGAGGTGCCCTCCAGCTCGGCCAGGCCGTCGTTCATGGGCGTGTTCACCCCCGTCGGGCAGATGGCCACCACGCGGATGCCGTGGGGAGCCAGCTCGATCGCCCACGACTTGGTGAGGCCCATCACCCCGAATTTCGACGCGGCGTAGTGGCTGAGCCGCGCCATCCCGCGCATCCCGGCCACCGAGCAATTGTTGACGATTACGCCGGACCCGCTCCGGATCATGTGCGGGATCACCTTGCTGGCGACCACCCAGGTCCCGGTCAGGTTGACGCCGATCATCGCGTCCCAGGCTTCCTGGCTGAGCTCGTGCGCCAGGCCGTACCCGCAGATCCCCGCGTTGTTGAACAGCACGTCGACGCCGCCCATCCCGTCCACGGTCGCCTCGACGGCCTCGGCGACCGCCGCGCCGTCACGCACGTCCGCCTCGAAGGTCAGGCACTGGGACCCCAGCGAGCGGCATTCGTCGCGCAGGTTGGCCAGCTCGCCGGCCGAGCCCATGGCGTAGCCGGGGTAGGGGAGCGGCCGGGCGACGTCGAGCGCGGCCACGCCGGCCCCCTCCCTGGCGAACGCCAGCGCCGCCGCCCGGCCCTGGCCGTGCGCGGCGCCGGTGACCAGCGCCACGCGCCCCTCGAAGCGCCTCATCGAGCGCCCTGGCCGCGATACGGCTGGAGATACCCGTCGAGGTCGACCCGCAGCGCGTTGTTGACGACGTTGGTGGCGATCATCATCGCGCCGAAGGCGGTGAGATCGACGATCTCCGGTGGCTTCAGGAACGCCGCCAGCCGCCGGTACAGGTCGTCGGAGACGTCGCCCGAGTCGCGGGCGAGCTGGATCCCGCAGTCGACGACGAGCTGCTCCCGGTCGTCGAGCGCCAGCGCGTCGGGATCATCACCGGAATCGATGATGATCCGCCGGAAGAAGGTCGAGCAGATCAGGCAGTCGGTGCCGGCGGAGATGGCATGGGCGAACAGGGTGGTGGCGCGCTCGCCCAGGAACCCGGCAACGCGGTCGCGCAGCGGGTACCAGGTCATCAGGGCGTGCAGGGCGGTCCCGGAATGGGCCAGCGTCCGCTTCATGTTGGTCAGGCGCCCGTGGGCGGCGAGCTGCCGGTCCAGCTCCTCCCGCGCCTGCGGGCCCGCGTCGGTGGGCTCGATCGGGGCGATGCGTGCCACCTGGGATGCCTCCTTCAGAATTGGAAGACCACCCCATGATCGCACCGAGGGCCGGCGCCGCCACCAGTCGGTATGGCGGCGCCGGCCGGCGACGAGGCGGCTCAGAGGCGCGGCAGCCCGCGCCGCATGGCGCCGCCGAGGCTGTGGTCGGCCGCGTCGCGGCTGGAGAGCGCGCGCAGGCCGAAGCGGTCCTCGATGGTCGACAGGATCGACACGGTGTCGTAGGTGGTGTGGTCGACGGCGGCGCGCTGCGGCAGCCGGTCCGACAGCAGCATCGCCGGGATCCGGGTCCCGGGACCCCACTGGTCGGAGATGCCGGGAGCGGTCGGCGGCGGCACGTGGTCCCACTGCCCGCCGAACTCGTCGTAGGTGACCACCACCAGCGTGGACGACCAGTCGCGCTGGTCGCCCTGGATGGCCTTGATCAGGCCGACCAGGTGCTGCTCACCGGCGGTGACGTTGGTGTAGCCGGGGTGCTCGTTCTCCTCGCCGACCGGCTTGACGAACGACACCGCCGGCAGCCGGCCGGCGCGAAGGTCCGCCAGGAAGTCCTGCTCGTCCTTCAGATGGCTGCGGCCTGGCTGCTCGGGGCCGTAACCGTCGTAGAAGTTGAACGGCTGGTGGTGGAACTGGAACAGCACGCCCGCGCAGTTGGGGAAGGTCGAGCCCGGGAAGGTGTCCGGGTCGGAGCAGGTCGGGCCGTTGCCGTTGGTCCAGCCGCGGCCGCCGACGTTGCCGGCGGCGTTGTCCCAGCCGCCCGAGTACCAGTTCCAGGAGACGCCCTTGGCCGACAGCAGGTCGCCGATGTTGGTGTTGTGCGATGGCGGCAGCCGCCGGGCGTCCGCCGTGCCGGGCTGGAACGGCTGGAAGGTCGGCTGGATGGTGTTGACCGCGAAATCGCCGCAGACGGTGCCGGGCGGAGGCGTCGGCGCGCCGGCCGGCGGGGCGCACTGGCCGGTCGCCGGGTCGGCGGCCTCACTCAGCGCGGCGTCCTTGACGCCACCCGGGGTTGGCCAGACCGGCCCGTTGTGCAGCGGGTAGGTGTTGTTGGGGTGCCCGTCGGTGCCGACGATCGAGTGCAGGTCGGCGGTGCTGCCGTTGCGGGGCGTGCTGCCCTCGAACTTGGGCGTCTGCGCGGCGATCAGCCACTGGTGGTTGAGGAACGAGCCGCCGAAGGCGCCCTGGAAGAAGTGGTCGGCGATCACGTACCTGGGCGAGTGCTTGTCGCCGGTGAGGAACTCGAACAGCGGCAGCGACCTCGTGTCGTAGAAGCCCTGGGTGAGCCCGACCGCGTCGCTGCCGACCGTGTAGCGGTCCATCCGCCCGCCGTGGATCTGGTACGGCTCCTGGTAGAAGCGGTGGACCAGGTCGCGAGTGCAACCGCCCGGCTCGCCGCTGCCGTTCGGCACGCCGTTGGGCGGCCCGAAGGGCGCCTGCGGGCTGGCGTCGAAGCAGGTCGTCGATGCTGGCGTGATGAACTGGTCGATGTTGAAGGGCTGGTTGGGGAAGTGGCTGTTGAACGCGGCGGGGGGGTTGGTGCTGCAGCTCGGCGACAGGCCGCCGTTGGGCGCCGGGTCGGCCGAGGTGGTCAGGTTGACGTCGTCCTGGAGGAGGCAGTCGAAGGGCTGCCCGTTCCGGTCCACCTGCGTCTGCCTGGGCGTCCGGCTCGGGTCGCTGGAGAGCCCGTCGACGCCGGGCCAGCGGCCCCAGAGATTGTCGAACGAGTGGTTCTCCTCGTAGATCACCACGATGTGCTTGATCCCGTCGAGTGGGTCCCGTCCTCCGTCCGTGGCCGCGGCCGTCGCCGGAAGGGACACGGTTGCCGCTGCGAGCAGCAGCACCGCCCCCAGCGTGATCGTCAGCTTTCGGCGCATTCCCACTCCTCCCTGATGTGCATCGCGACAGTGCGCAAAGCCGGACGATAGCCCGCAAAGGTCGACAACGTCCAGCCTCAGGGTGACGACTCGCCGTGTCCCGGCGCGACCGTGCACATCGCCGGGGTCGAGGACTGGACGGGCCGGGCGCTCAGCCTGTGAGGTAGACGCGCGTGGCGGTGCCTTGGAGGACCGTCTGGCGCTCGGCGGGGGACAGGCCCTCCAGCAGCTGGTCGGCTAGCGCCCGCACCTCTGTATAGGATGCGGCCAGCTCGCAGATGGGCCAGTCCGACCCGAACATGACCCGGTTGGGGCCGAAGCTGGCCAGCACGTGGTCGGCGTACGGTCGGATGCGCTCGGCGTCCCAGTCGTCCCAGGCGGCCTCGGTGACCAGTCCGGAGAGCTTGCAGGTCACGTTCGGCAGCCTCGCCAGCTCGGCGAGCGCGCCCGCCCACGGCTCCGTCGCGCCGGCGGCGATCGCCGGCTTGGCGGCGTGGTCGAGCACGAACCGCCCATCGGGCAGGTCCCGCACGGCCGCCAGCGCCGCGGGGAGCTGTGGGACCAGGACCAGCAGGTCGTAGACGAGCCCGGCTTCGGCCACCGCCCGCAACCCTCGGCGCACGGCCGGCCGGGACAGCCAGTCGGGGTCCGGCTCGTCCTGCACCTGGTGGCGCACCCCCACCAGGCGCTCGCCGCCAGGCATGGCCCGCAGCCGCGCCAGGGAGCCGGCGACGCCGGGGTCGGCCAGGCCGACCCAGCCGATCACGCCGGCGACCAGGCCGCCGCTGGAGCTGGCCAGCCCCAGGAACTCCTCGGTCTCGGCCTCGTCCGGCACCGTCTGGACCAGCACGGTCCGGGCCACGCCCGCCGCGGCCGTCCGGGCCCGGAGGTCGGCGAGACCGTAGGGACGCCGGATGGGGTCGAACGCCGGGGAGGCCATCCACGGGTAGTCCCGAGCGCGGGGGTCCCAGAGGTGATGGTGGGCGTCGACCGCGCTCATCCTGCCGCCCCGATCGCGGCGTGGCGGGGGATGGGCGCTTCCGGTCGCAGCAGTCCCTCGGCAACCAGCTCAGCCCACAGCTCCACGGGGACCGGCCGGCCCGCCAGGGCGAGGTTGCTGGCGACCTCGGCGGGCGAGCGCATGCCGACCAGCACGCCGGCGACGGCGGGGTGGCCGGTCGGGAAGGCCAGCGCCGCCTGCGGCAGGGTGACGCCGTGGCGGCCGCAGACCGCCGCGATACGGCGCGCCCGCTCGACCATGGGGGGCGGGCCGGGCAGGTAGTCATAGGTGGCGCCGGCGCTCGGGTCGGCGGTCGCCAGCAGCCCGCTGTTGAACACGCCGGCGGCGATCACCGAGACGCCGCGCTGCTCGCAGAGCGGCAGCAGCACGTCCAGCGCCGACTGGTCCAGCAGCGTGTACCGGCCGGCCAGCAGCACCACGTCCAGGTCGGTGCGCAGCACCAGGTCGGCGAGCATCCGCCACTGGTTCATCCCGGCGCCGATGGCGCCGACCGCGCCGGCGGCGCGCAGCTCGTGCAGGGCCGGGTAGGCGGCCTCGACCGCCTGCCTCCAGTGGTCGTCAGGGTCGTGCAGCAGCGCCACGTCGACCCGGTCGAGCCCCAGCCGCTGCAGGCTGGCGGCCAGCGACCGCCGCACGCCGTCGGCGCTGAAATCCCACACGCGGCGGTGGGAGGCCGGCACGTCGAACCCCTCGGTGTCGCCGCCGGCGTCCGCCTGCGGGACGAGCACGCGGCCGACCTTGGTCGAGACCACGTAGCCGTCCCGGGGTCGGCCGGCCAGCGCGCGGCCGAGCCGCCGCTCCGACAGGCCCAACCCGTAGTGGGGCGCGGTGTCGAAGAAGCGCACCCCCGCCCGCCACGCGGCGCCGACCGCGCCCGCGGCGGTCTCCTCGTCCACCGCCCGGTACAGATTCCCGATCGGCGCGCCCCCGAACCCGAGCGCCGTGACCCGCACGCCACTGTGCCCCAGCGTCGCGGTGCGCATCACCCGCTCCGCGTGCCGGATGCGCTTGCGCCTCCGGGCGGGACCGCGGGCCCGCGCAGACGGAGCCCCTGCATGCCGCCGTCGACGGCCAGCGCCGTGCCGGTGGTGGCGCCCGCCAGCGGGCTGGCGAGGTAGGCGATGGCCGCGGCCACCTCCTTGGCGGTCACCAGGCGGCCGCTCGGCTGGCGTGCCTCCAGCGCGCGCCGCTCCGCGGCGGGGTCCGGCGCGGCGTCCAGCAGCCGCCCGACCCATGGCGTGTCGACCGTGCCGGGGTTGACGCAGTTGACCCTGATCCCCTCGCCGATGTGGTCGGCGGCCATCGCCAGCGTCAGCGCCAGCACCGCGCCCTTGGAGGCGCTGTAGAGCGCCCGGTTCGGCAGGCCCGCGGTAGCCACGATCGAGCAGGTGTTGACGATCGCGGCGTGCGCCGAGCGGCGCAGGTGGGGCAGTGCCGCCCGGGTGGTGCGGACGATCCCGAGCAGGTTGACGTCCAGCACCCGACGCCACTCGTCGTAGGGGTTGTCCTCGATGGTCCCCTGGGCGCCGATGCCGGCGTTGTTGACCAGCACATCGATCCCGCCGAGCCGCTCGGCGGCCGCGTCGACCGCCTTGCGGATCGAGTCCTCGTCGGTCACGTCGGCGGTGATCGCCAGCATTGCGGCGGCGCCAGAGGGGTCCAGGTCCAGGCAGGCCACCGCCGCCCCTCGCGCCGCCATGGTCCGCGAGGTCTCCAGGCCGATCCCGGAGGCTCCGCCGGTGACCACCGCCGCCAGCCCGGCGAACTCGTCGCTCATCCGCGCCCCCCTTGGTGTCGGCGGCCCGTACCGGGCCGTCCGTGGCCCCACGACCGCCAGCTTATCGAGATCTCGTCGAGGCCTGCTCGCCGGAGACACCGCGCGGCAGGTCCGTCGTCCGTAACGTGCCGTGACGGAAGCCGGCGAGATTGGCACGTGATCTGAGACGCGAAGAGGGTGGCGGTGCCGGTGATTCGCTGCGTGCAGCGAGGACGACGGCGGTGACCCGTGCCGCACGAGGGGCCTGGCCCCGCCGGTGGTCGGGCGTGGGGGCGTCCGCGCTGTGGGCGCTGACCATGCTCGGCCTGGCCGTGGCAGCCTGGCTGGATCACCTGCTGCGCCAGGCCGGCAGCTCCGAGGTGGCGTGGCTGAAGGCCGGCAACGTCCCTGCGGTGGTGGCGGCGGTGAGCGCGGCCACGGTCGGGTTGGTGCTGGCCAGCCGCCGCCCGGCTCACCCGGTGGGCTGGTTGCTGCTCGGCATCGGGCTGCTGGTGCCGCTCGCCGCAGGCGCCAACGCCTACGCGCACTACGGGGTCATGGTCCGGCCCGGGCGCTGCCGGGCGCCAGCTACCTGGCGGGGTTCTCCAACGGCTTCTCCGTCCTCTGGCCGGCCTGTGCCGGCTTTGTCCTGCTGCTCACCCCGACCGGGTCGCTGCCCTCGCCGCGTTGGCGGTGGTGGGCCTGGGTGGCGGCGGCCGCCACAGTGATGGTTCTGCCGTGGTCAGCGCTGGACCCCAGGCCGTTGTATCCAGAGGACCCGACGTTCCAGAACCCCCTCGCCCTGCCGGCCCCATTCGCCGGACCGCTGGCCGTTGTGGGCGCGGCCTGCGCCGTCATCGTCCTGGCGGCACCGGTGGCGGGGGCCTGGTCGCTGGTGGTGCGCTTTCGCCGCGGCACTGGGGTGGAGCGCCAGCAGTTGCGGTGGCTGGCGGAGGGAGCGGCGCTGGCAGCAGTGGCGCTGCTGGTCGCGGTGGGCGGCGTGGCGACGTCGAAGGAGCACGTGGTAGCCGGCCCGCCGCCGCGTCCAGCAAGTGGTGGACCGGCGCTTCAACCGGCGCCGCTACGACGCCGCCCGCACCATCGAGGGGTTCAGCGCGCGGCTGCGCCAGCAGGTCGACCTGGACACGTTGACCGGCGAGCTGCTCGGCGTGGTCGAGCAGACCGTGCAGCCGACCAGCGTGTCGCTGTGGCTGCGGCCTTCCGCCAGCGCATCCCAAGACCAGGGCCGAAAGGCCGCGTCCCGTGCGGCTTGGCAGCCGATGCCGGCTTCCCGGACCGTTCGCACAGCTCTGTGAACAGGCGTGCCAGCCGAGGTAACCGGAACTTCGCTGGGCCCGTCCCTCCGCCGGCGAGACAGGAGGGTTCACCTGAGCAGCGCTCGGAACTCTCCACGGTCATCCCTACCCGGCGGAGGATGCCGGCCAAGGTGCCGATGGCCAGCTCGCGATGCAGCGGCACGGCCACGGTCGCAGAGGCGTCAGGGCGCGGCGCGGGCTGCGGGGCCGCCGGCCGGTCTCCGGATGCATCCGCTCATGATGTGGAGCGCCCTCCCCTCCGGCGATCGAGTTTCTGGAGGGCGCTGGGCGACGGCCACCCTGGAGTCGTTCATGGCCATGGTGATGCTGACGCCGACGGCAACGGTGGCGTTGTCGTCGCGGTTGGTGAAGGTGTAGTGGTTCCGAGCGGGTCATCAGGGCGTCCCAGAAGGTGCCGTCGGCCAGCGAGTCAGGAGCTGAGGCGAAGGATGGAGATGGAGAGCGCGCTGGCGGCGGTGAGTGCGGAGCGGATCGCCGGGCGGATCGAGGCGCTGGCGGCGATCGGGCGCGACACGGCTGGAGGGATCACCCGGCTGGCGCTGACGGCGGAGGAGGAGGCGGCGCGGGACCTGGTCCGCTCGTGGCTGGCGCCGCTCGGCTACCAATGCAACCAGGACGACGCCGGCAACCTGCACTGCCTGGCCGGTGATGGGCCCAGCGTGCTGGTCGGCTCGCACCTCGATACGGTGCCGCAGGGGGGCGCCTATGACGGCGCTCTGGGGGTGGTCGCCGCCGCCGAGGTCGCCGAGGCGCTGCACCGGGCAGAGATCGCCACACCGCTCCATGTGGTGGCGTGGACCGGCGAGGAAGGCGTGCGCTTCGGAACCGGCCTGTTCGGCAGCGCCGCGGCGTGCGGCCTGCTGCCGGAGAGGGCGTGGGAGCGCCGCGACGCCGGCGGGCGCACCGTGCTGGAGGCCGCCGGCGAGCTGCTCGGCCGGCCCGTCCATCCACAGGACGCCACCCTGGAGCGCCAGGCGGTCCGCGCCTACCTGGAGCTGCACATCGAGCAGGCCTCGACCCTCGAGCATCGCGGCTGCCCGCTCGGCGTGGTGACCGCGATCGTCGGCCTCTACCACGGCCGAGTGCACCTCCATGGCCGGGCCGACCACGCCGGCGCCACGGCAATGGGTGAGCGCAAGGACGCGCTGGCCGCCGCGGCCGAGTGCGTCCTGGCGGTGGAGGAGGCGTCGTCCGCGGCCGCCGGCGGCGCCATCGCCACCGTCGGTGAGATCGAGGTGCTGCCCGGCGCCCAGAACGTCGTGCCGGGCTCGGCGACCTTCTCGCTGGACGTGCGGTCGGTGTCGCCGCGGCGCCGCGCGGACCTCCTGGCCGCGATCCTCGACCGGGTCGAGCGCATCTGCACGCGCCGTGGGGTCGCCTGGAAGCTGGAACGGCTCGGGGACGCCGCGCCGGTGCCCATGACCGAGGAGGTCGCCCGGGTGCTGGCGTCCGCGTGCGACCGGCTCGGGGTGGCGGCGCCGCGGTTGCCGAGCATGGCTGGCCACGATGCCCAGAACCTCGCGGCCATCGGCGTCCCGACCGGGATGCTGTTCGTCCGCTCCACCCACGGCAGCCACAACCCCGACGAGCACGCCGACGCCGCCGACGCCGCGCTCGGCGCCAAGGCGCTGCTGCTGGCCTGCGCCTGGCTGTGACCCTCAACTTGCGCCTGGCTTCGACCTTCGAGCGGTGGGCCGCTCGGCGACCCTGACGCGCAGGCGGGCGAGCACGGCGGCGACCGGGACCAGGGCGGCGCCGGCGGCCACGATGGCGAGCCCGGGTGTCGCCAGGGTGGCAACCACGCCGATCACCGGGCCGCCCAAGGTCTCGCCGACGGCGTCGGCCTGGCCGATGGTGGACAGCACCGTGGCGCGGACCTCCGGCCGGATCATCGGCACCACCCAGGCGTCGTAGAGCGGGTCGCGCAGCCCGCGCGCGCCGCCGTAGGCGAGGTAGGCGGCGACCGCCGGCGCGAACCCGACCGCCACGCCGAAGGCGAGCAGGCCCGCCGCCTCCACGGTGGTGAGCGCCAGCAGCAGGCGGCACAGCGCCGCCGGATCGCTGGTGTCGATCCGCCGCCGCGCCGGCGCGATCACGGCCGCTCCCAGTGAGAGCGACAGCGCCTCGATGATCCCGAACCAGGTCACCGGCGACAGGTGGCCTATGGCCGGGACGCCGACCTCGCGCAGGAGGTGCAGCTCCCAGAGCCGGTCGATGCCCTCGGTGGACGTCCCGGCGAGCAGCGCCACCGCCAGCAGGGCGACCAGGACCCGGTCCCGCCGCGCGGCGCCGAGCCCTTGCCCAGCCGTGCTGGCGAGCTGCGCCCAGAGGCCCGCGACGGTCCGTCGACGTCCGGATCGCGCGGCCTCGCTGGCCTCCCGATGAAAGCCGGTCTCGCGCATGGCGACCAGCAGCCAGCCCCCGAGGGTGAGCTGGAGAGCGCCGCCGGCGATCAGCGGCAGGCCGAGGCTGAGGTTGGCGAGGCCGACCGCCAGGCCGATGCCGGCGGCGGCGGCCAGCCGCCGGTACTGGGCTGCGCGCAGGAACAGCCCCGCGGCGGCCCGGTCGCCGACCTCGCCGGCCAGCCACGCCTGGGTGGCGCCGCTGGTGAAGGTCTCGCCGAGGCCCCAGAGCGCCTGGCTGGCGAGCAGGGCGGGGAACCACGGGATGGCGCCGGTCAGCACCAGGGCGGCTCCCATGATCACCGTGCCGACGATGATCGAGCGGCGGCGGCCGGCGGTGTCGGCCGCCACGCCGGTCGGGATCTCGAACACGAGGATGCTCGCCTCCATGATCGTGCCCAGGAGGACGAGCTGGAGCGGCCCGAGGTGGGCCACGTTGATGAGGTAGATGGCGGCGGTCGTCCACGTGGTGGTCTGCAGCAGGGCGGTGGCGCCTTGCAGCACCAGGTAGACGGCGCCGGCGTCGCGGTCGCGCATGACGTCCTCGCCGAGTCTCCGGGGTGTGCGTGCGGGCGACACGACCACCCGGTAGGCGGGCGCACGCCAACGAAGGGCGGCGCCTCTTACCGTCGGCGGGGACGGGACTGCGATGCGGCTATGCGGGTCGGTACGCCCCGGCAGCACCGAGCGGTCGTGGTGCGGCGATGCTGCTGGCTGGCAACGGGAACCCCCGGCGGGCTCGGCGTCATGACCGGACCAGGATCGCAGCAACCCAAGGGCGGATCCAGGGAATATCGGCCACGACGCCGTACCATGCTCGGTATGGAGACTTGGGATGCCATCCGGGCGCGGCGCAACGTCCGCCAGTACCAGGACCGGCCGATCGACCCCCATGACCTCGACCGGATCCTCGAAGCCGGGCGGCGCTCGCCGTCCGCCAGCAACCGACAGCGGTGGGATTTCGTGGTCTGCACGGACCGGCAGCAGCTCCAGGAGCTGTCGAAGGTCTGGCGCGCCGCCGTTCACGTCGCCCACTCGGCCGCGACCATCGTGCTGCTCGCGCCGCACGCCGACGACCTGCGGACAAGGGGCTCGATCGACTACGACCTCGGCCAGGTCACCATCAGCATGATGCTGACGGCCGCCGATCTGGGCATCGGCAGCGGGCACGCTTCAGTCGGCGACCAGGAACTCGCCCGCCAGATCCTCGGTCACCCCGAGGACCGGCGCTGCGCCTACATGATCGCCCTCGGGTATCCCGCCGACCGGCCGCTCGCCCCCATACGTGCGCCGGCCCGCCGTCCTTTCGACGACGTCGTCCACCGCGGCCGCTGGTAGCGCGCGAGGCGCCCAACGTAAGGCGCCCGCGTGCACCACGCCAAAGTGCTCAGCAGCGCCGGCATGCAACCGGGCCAGCTCGCCGCCGGCGGTGCCTTGGCGCCGTCACCCGGATCATGCTCGGCCCCGCTCAAAACGGGATGTTGATGAACGGGGAGCTGTAGTCGGCGGCGGCCGCGAGGACCTCCTCGGCGTCGGCGACGGGCATGTTCCCGACCTGCTTCTCCGCCTCGATCATCAGCGGGAGCAGGCGGACGTCGCCGGGTGTGGCGATGCCGGTGACCTCTTGGTGGGAGAGCACCCAGACGGTGGCGGCGGTGATGCGCTCCTGGTCGTCGAACGGCTCGTACCAGGTGGTGTAGCGCTTCGAGTCGTCAGGCCAGTTCCGGCGCGACACCGTCTTGATGATCATCAGCCCGGCCCCCTGGGCCCGAACCTCGGCGACCAGCTCCTCGTAGTCGCCCATGTAGACAGGGTCCAGGCTCAGCACATAGTTGAGCGGGCTCAGCACCGTGTCGAACGGGAAGCGGCGCAGGGCCTCGCGATGGGTGGCCGGCGCCTGGGTCCCGTGCCCGGTGATGCCGATGGCGCTGGCCAGGCCCTCGTCCCGGGCGCGCACGGCCGCCTCGAGCGCGCCGCCGGACCTGGTCACCCGGTCGAGCTCCTCGAGGTCGCCGACGGCGTGAAGCTGGATCAGGTCGAGGTGGTCGGTCCGCAGCCGCTCCAGGCTGTGGTTGATCTGGCGCCAGGCGCTGCCGGCGGCGCGCTCGCCAGTCTTGGTGGCCAGGAAGATCTGGCCCCGGATGCGCGGCATCCACGGCCCGAGCCGCAGCTCGGCGTCGCCGTAGCTGGCCGCCACGTCGAAATGGTTGATGCCGGCGTCCAGCGCGAGCTGGATCGAGCGGTCCGCGACCTCCTGGTCGACCTCGGCGAGCGCGGCCGCGCCGTAGATCAGCACGGAGCTGGCATGGTCGATACGCCCGAGCCTGCGTTGCTGCACGAAGTCCCCTCCCGTCGCCGCCGGTGGCTATCCATGGAGCGCGGGTCGCCTACCCGCGGTGCGCGCCGTGACCGCTCGCCGTTACCGCGGGTGGTCGGGGCGCGGCACCGATACACGACCGGCGCCCTCCCATACTGGACCGGTGGCGGCTCTGGCGACAGTAGGGCCATGGAGGAACATGGTGCCGGCACGTCCTTCCTACAGGCAATTGCAAGGAGGCAGCCCAGGTGAAGGCACTGGAGATCATCAACCTCCGCCAACCAAGCGAGGTGCGCGAGTTCCCCTACGGGCAGCTCGAGCTGTTCCACATCGCCGGCCAGGTCATCGGGCGCGCGACCTACCAGCCGGGCTGGCGCTGGACCCAGCACGTCGGCCCGACGGCAGGCACCAAGCTCTGCGAGGTCGAGCACCTCGGCCTGGTCGTCAGCGGCCGAGCGGCCGTGCGGATGGCCGACGGGACCGAGCGGGTGCTAGAGCCCGGCGACTTGTTCGCGATCCCGCCTGGCCACGACAGCTGGGTGGTCGGCGACGAGCAATACACCTCCCTCCACCTGCTCGGCGCCGACTCCTACACCCTCCCCGCCACCAGCTGAGAGCCCGATGCGGCCAAGGGGAGCCCGAGCCAGCCTCCCCCACCATTGGGTCCCACACCGGGCAGCCAGTCAGATCGGGCAGGTGGCGTGAACGACGACGACGACGACTTCCTGGAGAGCGCGACGGAAGCGGCGTCCGTGCTGGACGCGATCTCGCTCCGTCGCTACGACATCGACGTCGGTGCAGCCGCCACCCCCGCCGACGGCCAGGTCGCGCGCATCTGCGCCGACCTCCAGGAGGCGTCTCCGCTCCATCGTGGGGTGCTCTTGTCAGCGTTGACCGACCGTCAGCGCTCGATCATCGGTCGTTACGGAATGCGCGCGGCGACGCTGGCCCTCCGGGAGCGTTCGATCCCCCGACTGCGAAACGGACTCGTCGCCTTGGTTGTCTCCGGGTCCGCCGCCAGCGATGCACGGACTTCATGGTCGGCGCCGCGGTCCACTATCACGTCGCCCTCCGGCTTGGGCTGGATCCTATGGTGTTGTTCGATGAGGCCGCCGCCTGGGCCGGGCCGCCGGGGACCTGCTCCAGGCCTTTGGGCGTCGTCAGGACGTGACCCTGGAGGCGTTTGGATGGCGGGAAGTGGCGACCGAGCACGGACCAGGATTCGTCCCAGCGTGACACGGATCACACGTTGCTCGGCCCCGTGGCAGCGTTGGCGCTCTGCCAGCCCGGCGTCGGGTCGATGGTCCCGGTCGACACCGACTGTTCGCCCCTACCAGCACCGGCGGTTAGCGGCCATTACTGGTAGATGGGCGAAGGTCTCGCCCGATGTCGGAGCAGGGTGAGGAGGCGGACATGGCGACATCGGTCCATCACAAGCAAGCCAGCGTCGGCACGGGAGGCGAGGGGGTGATCCGCGCAGCCCCAGGGGACGCCGGCCGGCCGGTGGCGTCTCGTCTGACAACCGAACGGGTCTGGGACGAACTGGCCAAGGCGTCGTTCGCGGTCCTCAGCCAGGTCACTGGGGCGGGGGAGCCCCGATCCAGCGGCGTCGTCTGCAAGACCGTCGGAGGGCGGCTGTACGTGGCGGTCGCACCCGACAGCTGGAAGGCGAGGCACATCGCGGCCAGCCGGCGGGTCGCGGTGACCGTGCCGGTGCGCCGGGGCGGGATCCTGTCGTTGGTCGCGCCGATCCCACCCGCGACCATCAGCTTCCACGCCACCGCGATCGTCCACCCGGCCGGCTCGCCGAAGGCCCGCTCGCTGTCGAAGGAGCTGGCATCCCTGCTGCCAGCCGAGCGGCGGGCCTCCAGCTGCATCATCGAGATCGTCCCCGAGGGCGCGTTCCTGACTTACGGCGTGGGCGTCTCCCTGTTGAAGATGCGCACCCCGGCCGCGGCTCGCGCACGCGTGCCAGTGACCCAAGAGAGGGCGGGTAGGTGACGAACCACGAACCAAGAACGAGGAGGAGCGTGGATGTCATGGCAGAGCCACGCCGCCTGGACCGGCTGACCGCCCAGGACCTCATGATGCTGTGGCCGGACGAGTTGGGCTGGTCCCAGGACATTGCCGCGCTGGCCATCCTGGACGGCACCCGGCTGCTGGACCGCGACGGCCGCGTCCGGATCCAGGCCATCCGCCGGCAGCTGGAGCCGAGGCTGCACCTGGTCCCGCGCTTCCGGCAGCTGCTGTACCGGCCCAGGCAAGGGCTGGGCTGGCCCCTGTGGGTCGACGCGCCAGCCTTCGACCTCGCCGACCACATCCGGGTCCACCCGCTGGCCGCCCCCGGCGATGAGGCTCAGCTGCTACAGGCGTATGCGCAGCTGTCTCGGCGACGGCTGGACCCGTCCCGGCCGCTGTGGGAGGCGTGGTTGCTGCCCGGCCTGCCAGCGCAACAGGTGGGCCTGCTCCTGCGCGCCCATCACACCCTGGTCGACGGCGTGGCGGGGGTGGCGGCGTTCGGCGCGCTGCTGGACCCGCCCGCCGATGCGCCCACCCCGGTCGCGCCGCCGTGGACGCCGGCCCCGCTCCCGACCGCGGGCGAGTTGCTGCGCGACAACCTGCGCCGGCGCCTGCTGGGGCTGGGTCGCGGGCTGTCGGGTCTTGCCCATCCAAGCAGGACGCTGCGCGGGGCGCGGCGCGCCTGGTCGGCGTGGCGGGAGGCCTTCGCCGAGCGTGCCCCCGCACCAGCCTCAACCGTCCGATCGGTGCCGACCGCCGGCTGGCGGTCGTCCGCAGCCGCCTGGCGGTTACCAAGCGGGTCGCCCACGCACACCACGCCACGGTCAACGACGTGGTCCTGGCCGCCGTCGCCGGCGGCCTGCGCCGGCTGCTGGCAGGCCGTGGCGAGGACGTCCAGGAGCTGGTGCTGCGCGCGATGGTGCCCATCTCGCTCCATCGCGAGCAGCCTGGGCAGGCACGCGGCAACCAGGACGCCGTGATGATGGTGCCGCTGCCGCTGGGCGAGCCCGACCCTGTTCGCCGGCTCGACCTGATCGCCGCGGAGACGGCCGCGCGCAAACAGCGGGCCCGCCCGCAGCTGGGCAGCGGGATCTTCCGGTTCGTCGCCGTCCAGCGCGCGTGGTATCGGATCCTGGCCCACCAGCGGTCCGTGAACCTCACCGTCACCAACGTCCCGGGCCCGCCGGTGCCGCTGTCTCTTGCCGGAGCGCGGCTGCTGGAACTGTTCCCCGTCGGGTCGCTCATGGGCAACGTGACCCTCGCTGTCGCCGTGTTCTCCTATGCCGGGCAGCTCAACCTCACCGCGGTCGCCGACCAGGACACCTGCCCCGACCTCGAGGTGTTCGCCGAGGGCGTGCGCAGCGCCCTTGACGGCCTCGCGCGGTCGATGCTCGTGGCGGCTTCTCGAGGAGGCGTGTGGAGCATCGCGGACACGCTCGCTGACAACTCCTACACGCGGAGGGGTGCGCTGGAGAGCGCGGCGACCGCCATCTCCGAGCCGGAGAGCTCGACGCGGGCTGCCTGCTTGCGGCCCATCAGGTAGAGAACGATCTCGCCGGGGGCTCCGGTGATCTTGGCCTCGGGGAAGCCCTTGCGCAGCACGGCGCCGCGACCGTCGGGCCCTTGCGCCAGCACGCCGAAGCCGCGGAGCGGCCGGAGCTGGCGGCGCCCGGCCATGCGCAGCATCCGCCACAGCGCGCCGTCGAGGTCGGGGTCGGCGGGCCTTGGCTCCATGCCGTTGGCTCGCCGGGCGTCCTCGTGGTGCACGAAGTATTCGCCGACGTTGAGGGCCTGCAACTGCCCGAGCCGCCAGATGCCGTAGGGGCCGCCGCGCAGCCACTCGATGCTGCGCTGGTAGCCGCCCTTCTTGGCCGCCTCCATGCGGCGGCGGTTCAGGTCGGCGAACGGGCCGGGGAGCACGATGCCGGCCGCCGCCAGCGGCTCCCGCTCACGCACCATCAGATGGGCGGCCAGGTCCGCGGTCGTCCAGCCCTCGCAGAGTGTCGAGGCATCCGGCCCCAACTCCGTGAGGGTGTCGCAGAGCGCGTGGCGTTCCTTGCGCAGCAATGATCTGGAGTCCATCGGTCCTCGCTGTTGCGCTGCGTAACGGGGAGGCGATCATACGCGCGGGACCCCCGCGGCGCGGTCAGGCGCTGACGCCGGCGGCGTCCAGCGGCGGGACCTTCACCAGGCCGATCTGCGCGGGCTCCACCAGGATCAGCTCGCCGACCCGGCCGGTCAGCGCCTCGCGCGCCTCCGCCTCCAGGCCGGAGTCGGTGATCAGCACCGACGCCTGGTCCAGCGAGGCGATCGTGGACAGCCCCACCACGCCCCACTTGGTGTGGTCCGCAAGCACCACCAGCCGCCGGGTGGCGGCCACCATCGCGCGGTTGGTCTCCGCCTCCACCAGGTTCGGCGAGGTGAAGCCGGCACCGGGGTCGATGCCGTGGACGCCCATGAACAGGCAGTCGACGTGCAGCGAGTGGATGGTCTGCACCGCCACCGGACCGACCAGCGCGTCGGAGGGGGTGCGGACGCCGCCGATCAGGACCACGACCCGGTCCGGCCGGTCGTGGGCGTAGAGCACCTCGGCGACGGGCAGCGAGTTGGTGACGACGGTGAGCTCGGGGATGCGCGTCAGATGGCGGGCGAAGGCGTGCGTGGTGGTGCCCGCACTGATCGCGATCGCGGTCCCCGGCTGCACGAACTCGGCCGCGCGGCGGGCGATCGCCTCTTTGGCCGGCCGCTCCTGGCTGGACTTGGCCTCGAAGCCCGGCTCGTCGGTGCTGCCGCGGCGGGGGAGGGTGGCGCCGCCGTGGACCTTGGAGACCAGCCCGCGCCTGGCGAGCGCGTCCAGGTCGCGCCGGATGGTCATGTCGGAGACGCCCAGCAGCTCGGTCAGGTCGCTGACGCGCACGCCCCCGCTGCGCTGGAGCTCGTCCAGGATCCGCTCCTGCCGCTGGGCTGGGAGCATCTCAAGCACCGTCCTCTCGCACGATGGCCACCGCGCCCGCGGGCAGCGTCAGCCGCCCGGCGACCGCGGCGCCGGTGAGCAGCTCCAACCCGCTCGCCTCCAGCGACGCCGGCTCGCCGCCGTGGTTGATGGCGAACAGCCACGAGGGCCGCCCCCGCCGGAGCGGGTCGCGACGCCGGACCACCTCGACCCCGGGGGGCGGGGCCGAGCCGCAGGCCGGCGCGACGCCGGCACGGTCGCAGACGCGGCCGAGCAGGCGCTCGAGATCCCCAGGCGCCAGCCTGGTCGACACGTACCAGGCGGAGCCGTTGCGCGTCACCGCCGGGCCGCCGGCCACGGGGCCGTCCGCGTAGCGGGCCAGCACCTCGGCGCCGTCGGCGTGGACCAGCTCGCTCCACAGCGAGGCGGTGGAGCCGTCGTCGAGCCGCACGCCGCCACCGGCGGGCAGCGGGAACAGCTCCTCGACCCAGACGCCCAGCAGGTCGCGGAAGGCGCCCGGGTGCCCGCCGAGCCGCACGTGGTCGTGCTGGTCGACGATGCCGCTGAAGAACTGCACCAGCAGGTGGCCGCCCGCCTCGACGTAGCCGCGCAGGTTGGCGGCGGCCGCGTCGCTGACCAGGTACAGGCTCGGCACCAGCACCAGCCGGTAGCGCTCCAGATCGGCGGCCGGGTGCGCCAGGTCGGCGGTGATCCCGCGCCGCCACAGCGCCGCGTGGTGGTCGCGGACCAGCTCCAGGTAGGAGAGGTCGGCGCTGGGGTGGGAGTCCAGCTCCACCGCCCACCACGCCTCCCAGTCCCACAGCAGCGCCACCTCCGCGTCGACGCGGCTGCCCTTGACCTCGGCGATCCGCTGGAGCTCGGCGCCGAGCGAGACCACCTCGCGCCAGACCTTGGTTTGCGTGCCGGCGTGGGGGACCATCGCCGAGTGGAACTTCTCGGAGCCCGCGCGTGACTGGCGCCACTGGAAGAACATGACCCCGTCGGCGCCGCGGGCCACATGCGCCAGGCTGTTGCGCCGCATCTGGCCGGGCTGCTTGGCGAGGTTGCGGGCCTGCCAGTTGACCGCGCTGGTGGAGTGCTCCATCAGCAGCCACGGCTGGCCGCCCGCCAGCGAGCGGCTGAGGTCGGCGGCCAGCGCCAGGTCGACATGGCCGAGCGGGTCCTCGCCGATCAGGTAGTGGTCGTTGGCGACCAGGTCCAGCTCCGGGGCCCATGACCAGTAGTCCAGGGTCTTGAAGCGCGCCGCCATCAGGTTGGTGGTGATGGGGGTCGAGGGCGTGTGGCGCGCCAGCACCTCGCGCTCGGCGCGGAAGCACTCCAGCAGCTCGTTCGAGCTGAAGCGCCACCAGTCGAGCTGCTGGGTCGGGTTGACGAAGGAGGGCGCCGTCCGCGGCGGGCCGATCTCCTCCCAGTCGCCGTAGCGCTGGCTCCAGAAGGCGGTGCCCCAGGCCTGGTTCAGCGCCTCCAGGTCGCCGTAGCGGCGGCGCAGCCAGGCCCGGAACGCCCCGGCGCTGGCGTCGCAGAAGCAGTGGCCGTTGTGGCAGCCGTACTCGTTGTGCACGTGCCACATGGCCAGCGCCGGATGGCCCGCGTAGCGCTTGGCCAGGGACTCGGCCAGCCGCACGGCGCCGGCGCGGTACGCCGTCGAGCTGGGGCAGAAGGTCTGGCGGCTGCCCGGCCAGAGCGTCCGGCCCTGGCGGTCGACCGGCAGGCTCTCCGGATGGCGGCGCGAGAACCACGGCGGCGGCGCGGCCGTGGCGGTCGCCAGGTCGACCAGGATCCCGTTCCGGTGGAGCAGGTCGAGCACCTCGTCGAGCCAGTCGAACTCGAAGCGGTCCTCCTCCGGCTGCAGCCAGGCCCACGAGAACACGCCAACGGTCACCAGGTTGGCCCCGGCTTCGCGCATCAGCCGCGCATCGGTGGGCCAGACGTCGCGCGGCCACTGCTCGGGGTTGTAGTCGCCTCCGTAGCAGAGCCCGCCGACACGCTCCGGCCATCTGGTCATGGCGCCAGGATCGAACCATACCCACCGGAAGTCAACACGATGGCACAGTTCGCCCTTGACACGAACCGTCGGGCACGCTGGTATATGTGCAACGTTGTGGGGTTGCGTTGAAACAGCTCGTTTCTGCTCTCTGAATGAAGGAGGCGCAATGACCCGCTCATCGAGGTCCCCCACGTCCCTGCCGGCCGCTGCCGGGACCCCGGTCGTCAACCGGCGCGACCTGCTCAAGCTGCTTGGCGTGACCGCCGGAGCGGTCACCCTCCCCGAGATCCTTGCCGCCTGTGGGAGCGGCAAGAGCGGCGGTGGTGGGACCGCCAGCAAGGTCGTGACGGTGGGGTCCAACGCCTCCGACGCCGTTCCCAAGCAGGCCTACGTGGACGTGTTCACCAAGGCCAAGGCGGCCACCGGCCTCGACATCCAGGTCAACACCGTCGACCACAACACGTTCCAGCAGCAGATCAACACCTATCTCCAGGGAACGCCGCAGGACGTGTTCTTCTGGTTCGCGGGCAACCGCATGAACTTCTTCGCGCAGAAGGGGCTGGCGACCCCGATCTCGGACGTGTGGGAGAAGATCGGACCCAACTTCACCGAGGCGCTGAAGGCCGCCTCCACCGGCACCGACGGCCAGCAGTACTTCGTCCCCTTCTACTACTACCCGTGGGCGGTCTTCTACCGGAAGAGCGTCTTCGAGCAGCACGGCTACCAGCCCGCCAAGACCTGGGACGAGTACGTCGCCCTGCTCAAGCAACAGCAGAAGGACGGGCTGACCCCGCTGGCCATGGCCGACGAGGGCGGCTGGCCGGTGATGGGGACCTTCGACTACATCAACATGCGCACCAACGGCTACCAGTTCCACATCGACCTGATGAACGGCAAGGAGTCGTGGACCGACGCCAGGGTCAAGACCACCTTCGACCACTGGGCGGAGATCCTTCCCTACCACGACATCCAGGGAGGCCTGGCGCGCAAGTGGGAGGAGGCCGCCGCCACGCTGCTGCAGAAGAAGACCGCCATGTTCCTGCTCGGCATGTTCGTGGGCCAGCAGTTCCAGGGCGCCGACAAGGACGACCTCGACTTCTTCGCCTTCCCGGAGATCAACCCGCAGTTCGGCCAGGACTCGGTGGAGGCGCCGATCGACGGCTTCATGCTGAGCCGCAAGCTCAAGAACGAGGACGGCTCCAAGAAGCTGCTGGAGTACATGGCCGGCACCGAGGCGGTGCAGACCTACCTCAAGTCGGACCCCAACAACATCGCGGCCAACACCAAGGCCGACACCAGCGGCTACAACGCGCTGCAGAAGAAGGCCGTCGACCTGATCGGCTCGGCGCAGCACATCTCGCAGTTCCTGGACCGCGACAGCCGGCCGGACTTCGTCTCGACCGTGATGATCCCGTCGCTACAGTCGTTCATCAAGAACCCCAAGGACACCACCAGCCTGCTCGGCTCGATCGAGAAGCAGAAGCAGTCCATCTTCGTGGGCTGACGCGGTCCGATGGCTACGGTCCCCAGGACGGCGCCGGCGGGTCCCAGGGCCCGCCGGCGCGCTCGCAAGCTGACCCGAACCGACAAGATCGTGCTGGCGGTGATGGTCGGCATCCCCGCGGCCCTGCACGTTCAGGACCCTGAACTACCGGCAGATCTTCACCATCTATCCACCGTTCTGGCCGGCGGTGCGGCACAACGTCATCTGGCTGGCGTTCCTGTTCCTGGCCACGGGCTTCGGCCTGTTCCTGGCCGTCCAGCTCGACAAGCGCCTGCGCATGACGCGCCTCTACCAGAGCATCATCTTCTTGCCGGTGATGCTGTCGCTGGCGATCGTGGGGTTCATCTGGCACCTGGTCTACGCGCACGACGACGGCCTGCTGAACAACCTGCTCGGCACCCACGTCGACTGGCTCGGCAACTCCAGCATCAACCTCTGGGCGGCGCTGGTGGCCGCCGGCTGGCGGCACGTCGGCTACATCATGGTCATCTACCTGGCCGGCCTGAAGAGCCTCGACCCATCCCTGACCGAGGCGGCGGCGATCGACGGGGCCAACGAGTGGCAGTCGTTCCGGCGGGTGGTGTTCCCCGCGCTCAAGCCGATCAACGTGGTCGTGCTGGTGATCACCGCGATCGAGTCGCTGCGCGCCTTCGACCTGGTCTACGTGATCAACAAGGGGACCAACGGCCTCGAGCTGGTGTCGGTCCTGGTGACCAACAACATCATCGGGGAGGCGAGCCGCATCGGCTACGGGTCGGCCCTTGCCGTGATCCTGCTGGTGGTGTCGCTGGTGTTCATCATCCCCTACCTGGTCGTCTACTTCCGCGGCAGCTTCGCGGGCAGGGGAGCGAGGTAGATGGCCGCCACCGGCGTCGACGTCGGCACCCCCAGGACCACGGCCGCGGCGCCCGCCACCGTGCGGCGCGCCCGGCGGCTGCGGCCGCCGCGGGTGCTGCTGCACGCCTTCCTGATCGCGACCGTACTGGTGTGGCTCGCCCCGCTGGTGTGGACCGTCTACACCTCGCTGCGCCCCTACCAGGACACCTTCCGGCTCGGGTACTTCTCGATCGGTGGCCACTACGGCTTCGGCAACTTCACCCACGCCTGGAACCAGGCGGACCTGATCAGGTTCTACGGCAACACCCTGATCGTCACCGTGCCGGCGGTGATCCTCACACTGCTGCTGGCCTCCTTCGTGGCGTTCGCGGTGTCGAGGTTCAGCTGGAAGTTCAACGTCGTCGTGCTGATCGTGTTCACCGCCGGCAACCTGCTGCCGCAGCAGGTGATCATCACCCCGCTGTACCGGCTGTTCCTGATGATCCCGCTGCCGGCGTGGATGAACCCCTCCGGCACGCTCTACGACTCCTACTGGGGCCTGATCGCCATCCACGTGGCCTTCCAGACGGGCTTCTGCACCTTCGTGCTCAGCAACTACATGCGGACGATCCCGCACGAGCTCACCGAGGCGGCGCTGATCGACGGTGCGTCGGTGTGGCGCCAGTTCTGGCGGGTCATCATGCCGCTCTGCCGGCCGGCGCTGGCCGCGCTGGCCACGCTGGAGTTCATCTTCATCTACAACGACTTCTTCTGGGCCCTGGTGCTGATGTCGACCGGCAACAAGCGGCCGATCACCTCGGCGCTGGCCAACCTGCAGGGCATCTACTTCACCGACGACAACCTGATCGCCGCGGGCGCCCTGCTGGCAGCGCTGCCGACCCTGATCGTCTACCTGACCCTGCAACGGCAGTTCGTCCGCGGCCTGACGCTGGGGGCCACCAAGGGATAGGAGGAGCAGTCCGTGGGATTCGCCGAAGTCGCCGAGATCCAGGTCCTGCCGGGCAGCGCCCAGGTCTACGAGCACGGCTGGCAGTCCTGGACGCCGACGACCGCCTACGGCCTCGGGGACCGGCCGCACCGGCCGGTCGGCGGCGCCCGCCGGGTCATGTGCTACCGGCCCGAGCGCATCCCGCCGGACAGCGGTTTCCAGGGCGAGGGGCTGCTGGCGGTCGACCCCGGCGACGGCGGCCTGGTACACGTGCTGGCCACGCCCGACGGCAGCACCCACATGCCGTCCATCCGCGCCGAGCGGCGGGACGGCCGCGTGGTGGCCCGGGCCGACGGCCCCGTCGAGCACGTGGAGGTGGAGGTTCCCGCCGCGGTCGAGGCTACCCGCCCTGCCGGGCCCGGCGGCGAGCCCGGGACCGGGGGCGGGCACCTGGGGCGCGTCGGGGCGGCGCTGGCCACCTGGGCCGAGCGCTATGCCGAGCGGGCGGGACTCCAGGCGCCGCGGCCCGCGCCGACCGCCTGGTGCTCCTGGTACCACTACTTCACCAAGGTCACCGAGGCGGACGTGCTCGAGAACCTCGACGCCATGGACGACCTTCACCTGCCCATCGAGGTCGTGCAGCTCGACGACGGCTACCAGGCCGAGATCGGCGACTGGCTGGACCTCTCCGGCAGGTTCAGGTCGCTGGGCGACCTCGTCGGGCGGATCCGCCAGCGTGGCAGGCGCGCCGGCATCTGGGTGGCCCCCTTTCTGGTCGGGACGCGCAGCCGCATCTTCGCCGAGCACCCCGAGTGGCTGGTCCGCGGCGCGGGCGCCGGCCACAACTGGGACCAGGACCTGCGCGCCCTCGACGTGACCCACCCGGGCGCCGCGGCCTGGCTCGCCGAGGTGTTCGCCTCGCTGGCGGGCCTCGGTGTCGACTACTTCAAGATCGACTTCATCTACGCCGGCGCGCTGGAGGGCGGGCGCCACGAGGACGCCAGCGCCCTGTCGGCCTACCGTCGTGGCCTGGAGCTGATCCGCGGCGCCATCGGCCCGGACCCCTACCTGCTGGGTTGCGGCGCGCCGATCCTGCCGAGCGTCGGGCTGGTCGACGCGATGCGGATCAGCCCGGACGTCGCTCCGCAGTACGAATCGCCCGACACCGACCTGAGCAGGCCGTCCCAGCGCGCCGCGGTGCTGACCGGCCGCGGGCGGCAGTGGCAGCACGGCCGCTTCTGGGTCAACGACCCGGACTGCCTGCTGGCACGCCCGGCGGTCGAGCGCCGCGAGGCGTGGGCGGCGCACGTCGCGGAGGTCGGAGGACTGGTGGCCAGCAGTGACCGCCTGCATGACCTGGACGATTGGGGTCTGGAGACGACCCGGCGCCAACTCGATGCCGCATCCACGTTTCATGCGTGACTGACGAGGTAAGGGGCCAGGACGGACTCATCTCCGACCGAAAGGTGATCCGCATCGTGCTCACCATCACCACGGAAGCGGCTCAGGCCATCAACGCGATCGTCGGGTCCTCGCCGATGCCGGAAGGCGGACTGAAGATCACGGCCAAGCCGGTGACCGACAGCGAGTCCACGCTCGAGCTCTCAGTCGTGGAGTCGCCCGCCGAGAACGATCAAGTCATCGAGGACCAGGGCACCCGCGTCTTCCTCGAGCAGCTCGCCTCCGACTACCTGGAGGACAAGGTCCTGGACGCCGAGGTCGAGGGGGAGCAGATCCGCTTCACCCTGCAGGACCAGGGCCCAGGGCCGGCGCCGCGCGGCGCCCCAGAGCAGAACTGAAGCAACCGGCACCAAACCGGATAACCGGACGCCGGCTCGCGCGCTTCCGCTGAGCCGGCGTCCCGGGCGTCGTGTCCCGGGTGTCGTATGGTTGTCCCATGCCGGCTCGAAAGCAGGTCCTCGAGGTCGCCGGCCACGAGGTCACCATCACCAACCCGGACAAGGTCTACTTCCCTCGCACGGGTCACACCAAGCTGGACCTGGTCCGCTACTACCTGGCCGTCGCCGACGGCGCGGTCCGTGGGGTGGCCGGGCGGCCCATGGCGCTCAAGCGCTTCGTGAACGGTGCCGAAGGCGAGTTCTTCTTCCAGAAGCGGGCGCCGACCTCCCGTCCTGACTGGATCGAGACGGTCGAGCTGAGCTTCCCTTCCGGTCGGACCGCCGAGGAGATCGTCGTCCGCAACGCGGCCCAGCTCGCCTGGGTCATCAACCTCGGCTGCATCGATCTGAACCCGCATCCGATCCGCGCCGCCGACCTGGACCACCCCGACGAGCTGCGCGTCGACCTCGACCCGGTGCCCGGCGTCGGCTGGCCGCAGATCCGCGAGGTCGCCCTGCTCATCGGGGAGGTCCTGGACTCGTTCGGACTGGTCGGCTGGCCGAAGACCTCCGGCTCCCGCGGCTTCCACGTCTACTGCCGCATCGAGCCGCGCTGGACCTTCACCGACGTCCGGCGAGCGGCGGTCGCCCTGGCCCGCGAGGTGGAGCGCCAGGCGCCCGATGTGGCCACCAGCAAATGGTGGAAGGAGGAGCGCCGCGGGGTCTTCATCGACTACAACCAGAACGCCAAGGACCGCACGGTCGCATCGGGCTACTCGGTGCGGCCCATGCCCGACGCGCGGGTGTCGAGCCCGCTGCGCTGGGAGGAGGTCCCCGGATGCGAGCCGGAGGCGTTCACGATCGACACCATGCCGGAGCGGTTCGCCCAGGTGGGGGACCCCTGGGAGGGCATCGACCAGGCCGCCGGCTCGCTGGAGCCGCTGCTGGACCTGGCGGACCAGCACGAGGCGGTCGGCTTCGAGGACGCACCCTGGCCGCCGCATTTCCAGAAACAGGAGGGTGAGGCGGCGCGGGTGCAGCCGTCGAAGCGGCGGGTGGGCGCCAAGGGCCGCGAGGGGATCGTCCCGCCGCCGGCGCCGGGCAAGGCCAGCGGCCCGACGGGACGGCGCCGTTCGACCATGCCGCTGATCGAGATCGCCAGGGCGGCGACCCAGGCCGAGGCCATGGAGGGGTTGGAGCGCTGGAAGGCGCGCCACCCCGAGGTGTGGAGCCACCTGGAGCCTCACGACGTGCTGGTGGACTCGATGCGGGGCCGCAGCACCACCTGGTACCGGATCCGGCTGAACCTGCGCAACGTGCCGGAGCCCGGGCGGCCGCAACAGGAGCCGCTGGAGATCGACTACGACCCATGGGCCGGTGCCGGCCCGCCGTCTCCGTCCAGGACCTGACGGCCGTCGATCCAGGCGGCCTCGACGCGGGAGCGCACGTCCAGCGGGTCGCCCGACCAGACGCACAGGGTGGCCGACTTGCCGGGCGCGTGGCCGCCGCCGGCCATCTCCGCAGCGGCCGAGCGCTCCACGAGTGGTATGAAAAATAGAAACTGAGGCTTGCCAGAATGCTAGGAATCTGTTTCTAATACTCCAGAAGAGGATGCCAGCGAGCAAGCAGATGGGTGAGGTTCATGCACTTCAGCGCGAACGAGTCGATCGCCCGCCAACGGATTGCCGACCTGCACGCCGAAGCCGAGCGCCGCCGCTGCATCCGGGCCCGCCCGGTCGTCCGGCGCCGCCGCCTCCAGGTCCGCGGCGGCGTCCGCGAGGCCCTGGGCTACCGGCTGGTCGTCCTCGGCTGGCGCCTGCTGGACACCAACCCTCGGCGACTGGCCCACCGGCCGCTCGCCCGCTGACGGCGATGTGGCGCGAAGACGGCCCCGCCCCGGGCGCCGGACCGCCTTCCTGGGACGCGGCCTACGCCGGAACGCCACCTTGGGACATCGGGCGGCCACAGAGGGCGTTCATGGCGCTGGCGCAAGCAGGAGAGCTGCGCGGCCGGGTCCTGGATGTGGGCTGCGGGACGGGAGAGCACGCGCTGATGGCCGCGGGGCTCGGGCTTGACGCCACCGGAATCGACATTGCGGCCGTCGCTATCGAGGCCGCCGAGGGCAAGGCCAGAGAGCGCGGGCTCCGCGCGCGGTTCCTGACCGGCGACGCGCTGAAGCTGGCGGCGCTCGGCGAGCGGTTCGACACGGTGCTCGACTGCGGGCTGTTCCACTTGTTCGACGACCGCCAGCGCCAGGTGTTCGTCGAAAACCTCGGCGCGGTGATCCAGCCGGGCGGCCGCTACTTCGTGCTCTGTTTCAGCGACCGCATGCCGGGCCAGTTCGGCCCCCGCCGGGTGAGCCAGGCCGAGATCCGGTCCAGCTTCGCCGACGGCTGGCGGGTGGACTCGATCGAGCCCGCCACCATCGAGGTCACCATGAACCCCGCCGGCGCCGCCGCCTGGCTGGCAGCCATCACCCGGACCCCTTGACGGCGACCGCCCGCCCAGATGGGCAGCGGTTGCCGATGTGGCCGATGGCGCGCCCTACTGTCGATCCGGCGAGGCCGACCCCCTTCCCGCGCGCCTTGACAGCCTCCCGGGCGGGCGCGATGGTGCTGCAAACGATTGCGCGGCGGGCTGCGCGTATGGCGCGCGGCCCGCCGGAACGTCCGGAGGTGCGGGTGAACGCGACGAGCCAGACTGACCAGGTGACCGACGAGCGGGTGCGGGCGGCGACCGCCCACTGGGCGCCGAGGTTCCTCGCCAACGGCACCGACTACGTCGATTTCCTGGCGACCCTGTCGCGGATCACGACCTGGGACGAGTGGTGCCGGCAGTGGGGCGTCACCGCGGCCCGGTACGAGGCGGTCGCCGAGCGCGCCGAGGGGAACGGCCGGCGGCTGACCGCCGCCGGCGCCTGGCGCCGGGCGGCGCTGTGCTGGCACTGGGGCAAGTTCCTGTTCACCGAGCACCCCGACGAGCAGCGCGCCGCGCACGAGCGCACGGTCGCCTGCTACGCCCGCGGCGCCTGGGCGCTCGACCCTCCGGCCGAGCGGGTCGAAATCCCCTACCGGGGCACGCGCCTGGCGGCATACCTGCGCCTGCCGGCCGGCTCCGGCCCCGCGCCGGCGGTGGTGATGATCCCGGGGCTCGACTCCGTCAAGGAGGAGCTCCAGGCGACCGCGGAATACCTGCTGGAGCGCGGCTTGGCGACGCTGGCGGTCGACGGCCCCGGCCAGGGCGAGGCCGAGTACGAGCTGCCGATCGAGCCGGCCTACGAGCGCGTGGTGACCGCCTGCTTCGACTGGCTGCAGGCCCGCGACGACGTCGACGCCGAGCGGCTCGGCATTTTCGGCGTGAGCCTCGGCGGCTACTACGCCGCCAGGGCCGCGGCCTTCGAGCCCCGCGCGCTGGCCACGGTCGCGCTGGCCGGCCCGTACAACTTCGACGACGGCTTCGACCAGCTACCGGTGCTCACCCGCGCCGCCTTCCAGCGGCGCTCTGGCGCCGCCAGCCCCCAGGAGGCGCTCCAGCGCGCGGCGGCGCTGACGCTGGAGGGCGCAAGCCGGCGGATCACCCGGCCGCTGCTGATCGCCTTCGGCCGCCAGGACCGCCTGATCTCCTACCGCCACGCCGAGCGGCTGGCCGCCGAGGCGCCTGGCGCGGAGCTGGCGATGTTCGACGACGGCAACCACGGGCTGACCAACCACGTCTTCGAGTCCCGCTCGCTCATGGCCGACTGGCTGGCGGAGCGGCTGCTGCCGCCCGCCTGACCCGCACGGGCAGTTGCAGCGCTCCCCGATGACCTGGGACCGCCGGCGCTGCGCCGTGCCGGAGTCGAGGTCGGGGTAGGGGCGGGGGATGACGCGGTCTTAGGCGGTCTGACCTCGGGAAATGAGTCCTCGCGCTGCCGTATCTAAGGCACTGGACCGAGGTGGGGGAGGGGGTCTTAGACCTACCGTTATCAGTGTTGAAACCGAAGCGATCACCACGGAGGGCGAGATGACCAACGTCCTGTACGACTACGACAACAGCCTGGTGCAGCAGCACATCGAGGAACTGCGGCGCGATGCCGCCAAGGCCCGCCTGGTGCGCGGCGCGCGGCGCAACCGCCGCCAGCGGCGCCAGCACGTGGCCGCTGGAGGGACGCTCCAGCAGGCGCAGGCCTGCTAGACCGGCCGGACCGATGAGCGCGACGGCCACGAGTCCACGGACCAGGCACGATCGAGGGCCGGACCCCGAGTCCGGCCCTCTGTCATTTGCAACGTCACAGGCCGGCGCGATACTTGCCGGGATGGTGAATGCGACCAGCCCGGCGTTCATCGGCCGGACCCAACAGCTCGCCCAGCTCCTGGAGCTGCTGCAGCGGGCCGAGTCCGGCCGCCCGGCGATGGCGCTGGTGGCCGGCGAGGCCGGCGTCGGCAAGACCCGCCTGCTCGCCGAGCTGGCCGCCCGGGCTTCCAGGGGCGGCGCCAGGGTGCTGGTCGGCGGCTGCCTCCAGGTGGGCGACGTCGGCCTGCCCTACGTGCCGTTCATGGACGCCTTCCGTGACGTGGGCGCCCGCCCTGACGAGGCCGAGCTGGTCGCCCCGCTGGTCGCCGCCGTGCCCGGCCTCGGCCGCCTGCTGCCGGCCGCCAGGGAGGACGGCGCCGAGCCGCCGCCGCCAGGCGACGGCTTCGAGCAGGTCCAGCTCCTGGACGGCGTGCTGTCGCTGCTCGACCGCCTCTCCGAGCGGGCGCCGCTGGTGCTGGTGATCGAGGACGTCCACTGGGCCGACGCCGCCTCCAGGCACCTGCTCAGCTTCCTGGCCCGTACGCTTCGCGCCAGCCGCATCCTGCTGGTGGCCAGCTACCGCTCCGACGAGCTGCACCGGCGCCACCCGCTGCGCCCGCTGCTCGCCGAGCTGATCCGCATCCCGGCCCTGGAGCGCATCGAGGTGTCGCCTTTCAGCCGCGAGGAGCTGGCCGAGTACGTGCAGTCGCTGGTCGGCGGGGAGGTGCCGAGCGGTGCGGTGGACCGCATCCTGGCGCGCTCCGAGGGCAACGCCTTCTTCGCCGAGGAGCTGGTGGCCGCCGGGGCCGTCAGGGCCGAGGTGCTGCTGCCCGACGCCCTCACCGACGTGCTGCTCGGCCGCATCGAGGCGCTCCCCGAGCTGGCCAGGGAGGTCCTCAAGGTGGCGGCGGCCGCCGGGCGCGGGGTCGGCCACCAGCTCCTGGTCGCTGCGGCCGGCCGCCCGGAGGCGGAGCTGGAGCAGGGGCTGCGCGAGGCGATCGCCGGGCAGGTCCTGGTCACCGACCCCACCACCGAGAGCTACCGCTTCCGCCACGCGCTCCTCCAGGAGGTGGTCTACGGCGACCTGCTGCCGGGGGAGCGGAGCCGCCTGCACGCCACCTACGCCCGCCTTCTGGCCGACCAGGGCCCGGCCGCCGAGCTGGCATACCACTGCCTGGCGGGCCACGACCTGCCGGGCGCGCTGGCCGCCCTGGTGCGTGCCGCCGACGAGGCCAGGGCGGTGTTCGCGCCGGCGGAGGCGCTCGGCCACCTGACCGCCGCGATCGAGCTCTGGGAGCGGATCCCCGACCCCGCATCGGTGGCCGGCGTCGACCTGGTCGAGCTGGACCTGCGCGCCGCCGCGGCCGCCAGCGACTCCGGCGAGTTCCGCCGCGCGGTGAGCCTGGCCCGGGACGCCGTGGCCAACGCGGAGGGGCTGCGGGCAGCCAAGGCGAACGAGCGCCTGGCCAACTACCTGCTCCAGGAGGACGGCGACGCCCAGGACATGCTGGCCGCCAGCCTGCGGGCGGTCGAGCTGGTGCCGGCCGACCCGCCGACGGCGCTGCGCGCCCGGGTCGCCGCCGGGCGGGCTCGCGTCCTCCAGGCGCTGCGCCGGTACGACGAGGCGCGGCGCTGGTGCGACGAGGCACTGTCGGTCGCCAGGGCGGCGGGCAGTGCCAACGAGGAGACCCACGCCCTGATCACCCTGGCAGTGCTGGAGTGCCGGCACGACAACGCGCCGGTCGCGCGCACGCTGCTGCACGACGCCCTGCGGCGTGCGGCCGCCGCCGGGGAGCACTCGCTGGAGCTGCGCGCCCAGTGCATCCTCGGGACGCTGGAGCTGGACTTCGGCAACTTGACGGTGGCCCGCGAGGTGCTCAGCGAGGCCGTCGCGCTGGCGTCGCGCCGGGGCCTGAGCTGGAGCGAGTACGGCATCCAGGCGCGCATCCAGCGCTTCTACGCGGACTACGTGACGGGCGCGTGGGACGAGGCGGCCCGCTTCGCCGCGGCCGCCGACGACTGCGCGCCGACGGTGCCCAGCCTGCTGGCCGTCACGCTGTACGTCCAGGTCGCCATGGGCGGCGAGGGTGCGCGGCAGCGGGTGGAGCGGCTCGAGCGGGCCAGCCACGGCGACGGCTGGGCCACCTACATGACCTTGGGATGCGGGATCGAGCTGGCCTGCTGGCAGGGCGACCACGACCGGGCGCGAGCGCTGGTCAGCGTGGCCCTGGCCGAGCTGGACGCGGCCGACGAGCAGTGGGAGCTCAGCTCTATCTGGCCGTCGACGCAGGGGCTGGCGGCCGAGGCCGACCGGGCCGAGCGGGCACGGACGGCGGGCGACGAGGCGGTGGCGGCCGACGCGGTGCGGGCCGGTCGCGAGCTGCTGGAACGGGCGCGGGCGGCCGAGCGGCAGTCCCGGGAGGTCGGCCGCCAGGTGGGGCCGGAGGCGCTGGCCTGGCTGGCCCGGGCGGAGGCGGAGGCTGCGCGGCTGGAGGGTCACGCCGACCCCGACCGCTGGGCCGCCTCGGCGGAGGCGTTCGGCTACGGCCACGTCTACGAGCAGGCACGCTCCCACTGGCGGCTGGCCGAGGCGCTGCTGGCCTCCGGCCGCCGCGAGGAGGCGCAGGCCCCCGCCGCCGCGGCGCGCGAGGTCGCGGTGCGGCTCGGCGCTGCGCCGCTGCGGGACCAGGTCGAGGCGCTCGCACGGCGCGGGCGGCTGGACATCGGGCAGGGGACGGTCCGGACCGACGGCGCCGCCGGGCTCACCCCCCGCGAGCGCGAGGTCCTGCGCCTGGTGGCCGCCGGCCGCTCCAACCGCCAGATCGCCGAGGTGCTCTACATCAGCCGCAAGACGGCCAGCGTCCACGTGAGCAACATCCTCACCAAGCTCGGCGTGCACTCCAGAGGCGAGGCGGCCGCCACCGCCCGTAGCCTCGGCCTGGACGCTGCCGTCGAGGGCGGCTAGGCTCGGGCCCATGCCAGCCAGACCGTTCGCGTCCTCCGACGACCTCGGCTCCAAGGCCGAGACGCTGGAGGTCCTGGCCGACGGGGTCTACGCGCTGACCGCCGAGGGCGACCCCAACGTCGGCGCGGTCGAGGGCGAGGACTTTCTGGTGTGCTTCGAGGCCAGGGCGACGCCGGTGGCGGCGCGGGACTGGCTCGACAGGCTGCGCCAGCACACCGACAAGCCGGTGCGCTACCTGGTGCTGTCGCACTACCACGCGGTGCGCGTGCTCGGCGCCAGCGCCTTCGGCGCGCAGACCATCGTCGCCCACGAGAAGACCCGCGAGCTGGTCGCCGAGCGGGGCAAGCAGGACTGGGAGAGCGAGCTGGCGCGGATGCCGCGGCTGTTCCGCGAGCCCTCCTCGATCCCCGGGCTCACCTGGCCGACGATGACCTTCTCCGAGCGGCTCACCATCGACCTCGGCGGCGACCGCGGCCAGC
>WNGD01000138.1_pt1 | contig 127230 bp, 110 predicted proteins | sample 5400671 | NCBI WGS metagenome assembly WNGD01 (sample SAMN13153369, study PRJNA577476) | soil metagenome | isolation source: 40 cm soil or saprolite under grassland replicate 2 | place: USA:California | collected 2016-06-15 | reverse complement strand
CGTGACCTGGAACCCGTCGGTCGTCTCGGTCTGCAAGGACAGCCTCTTCTGCCCCACCACCGAGGAGTACATCCTGCCGATCATCCACGGAAACGACCGCGTCGAGTGGTTCCTGCAGCTCTCCGACGAGATCTACTGGGAGGTCGAGGACCGCGACAGCGGCCAGATCCGCTCCAAGGTGCTGATGAAGCCCGGCGACGTGGCCGCGATGCCGGCCGACATCCGCCACCAGGGCTACGCGCCGAAGCGATCGATGCTGCTGGTCTGGGAGAACGCCGACGGCGAGCTGCCGGCACTGATCTCCAGCGGCAAGCTCCCCACCAATCCCATCGACTTCTAGGCGTTGCGGGACCCCTGATGGCCTCCCCTGCCAAGCCGGTGGCCGGGCCGAGGTTCACGGACAGCGCCGCGGTGGAGGCGGGCCTGGCCGGAGCCGGCTACCTCTCCAACCCGATGATCACTGGGGTGGTGTTCCTGGCGGACCGGCTGGAGAAACCGATCCTGGCCGAAGGGCCGGCCGGCGTCGGCAAGACCGAGCTGGCCAAGGCGCTTGCCGCCGCCACCGGCGCGCGACTGATCCGGCTGCAGTGCTACGAGGGGCTGGACGAGTCGAAGGCTCTCTACGAATGGAACTACAAGAAGCAGCTGCTGCGCATCCAGTCCGACCAGGCCCACGACAGCAGCTGGGCCGACGTCGAGGCCGACATCTTCTCGGAGCCGTTCCTGCTGACCCGGCCGCTGCTGGAGGCGATCCGCGCCACCGACCCGGTGGTGCTGCTGATCGACGAGGTCGACCGGGTCGAGGTGGAGACCGAGGCACTGCTGCTGGAGGTGCTCTCCGACTTCCAGGTGTCGATCCCGGAGCTGGGCACGATCGCCGGGCGGCAGCGGCCGTTCATCGTGCTCACCTCCAACGCCACCCGGGAGCTGTCGGAGGCCCTGCGCCGCCGCTGCCTGTACCTCCACATCGACTACCCGTCGGTGGAACGCGAGCGTGAGATCGTGCGCGTGCGCGTGCCCGAGATCGGCGAGCAGCTCGCCACCCAGATCGCGGAGATGGTCCGCAGCCTGCGCCAGCTAGATCTAAAAAAGCCCCCGTCGATATCGGAGACCATCGACTGGGCACGGACCCTGTTGCACCTCGGGGCAGGCTCGCTCGACCCGGCGGTGGTGGACGACACCCTGCACCTGCTGCTCAAGCACCAGCGCGATATCCAGCGGGCCCGCGCGGAGCTGCAGAGCTCCCGGCCCCGGCCGGCTTGAAGGGCTTGAAGCGGAACCTGATGCCCGGGAGTTGGTAGAGGCGCTCGTTCCAGGGCGCGAAGTATTCCTCCAGGCGGGCGCGGACCGCTGCGGGCATGTCGTCGCTGTAGCCGCCGACCTTGAAGGTGTGCGGCTGGCTGGTCCGGTGGGGGGCGAGGCCGAGGAAGGACCACGCCTTGGCCAGCTCAGCGTCGGGGTCGGCCAGCAGCGCCTCGCTGTGGCACACCAGCACCTGACTGGGTGGGAAGAGCTGGTAGAGGCGCTCCAGCTGCTCGGCGTAGCGGCCTCGGGCGAGGTAGCTATGGTGGCGCCAGGCGGGGCTGTCGAGGCCTGCCTTGATCCGTTCGGCCTCGCTGGCGAGCCGCTCGGGCTCACGTTCGATCGCCTCCTCGAAGCTGAGGTGCTCGTTGCCACGCCGGCGCTCGTACTGGTAATGCGACCAGGCGCGGTCGACCGGGTCGCGTAGCGCCGCGAGCAGCCGTGCCGCAGGGAGCGCCGCCGCAAGCCGCTCCGGCGCGAGCGGGTGGAACATGTAGTAAGGGCTGGCGTCGCCGGTGATGGCGCCGCCGTTCGTCAGCGCCAGCGGGAAGGTCGAGCGGAACCAGTTCCAGCCCCGGTCGTAGTGCACGTCGAAGTAGCGGCTCCCCTTGCGCACATTGCCACGCCGCACCTCGGGATGGCTGATCAGGTACTCGTACAGCGCGGTACTGCCGCCGCGCTTGGTCCCGATCACCACGAAGTCCGGCAGCATGCGCAGCCTGTTGGTGGCTCGTGCCGCCAAGCGGCGGGCCCCGTGCGTGGCCCGCTTTACCCGTGGCTCTGTCGTCCTGGCCATTCCGTTCCCCCGTCTGTCCCCACGGCACCCCGGTAAACGCCACCGGAACTCAAGCTGAACGGCTATGAGATATGAGTGAGAAGACAACAGGACCAATGCAGAAACAGGGCAAGCAGGTCTTTTCCTTATCTTGCCTTTCTCCGATTATTGGAATTTAATCCGGCAAACGGGCAGATTGCCGGGCGAAGGGAGCCAACGATGGGTCAAGTCAGCCGCCGGCATTTCCTCCGATACACCACCACAGCCGGTGCGATCGCCGCAGCAGCCCCCACCCTGCCCGCGCTCGCCGGTGAGTCACCCGCCCTGGCCGCCACCACGGCCGGGGACGCAGCCGCAGCCTCCTTCGAGTTCGAGGAGGCGACCATCGCGCAGCTGCAGGCGGCCATGGAGGCGGGGAAGCTCACGTCGCGCCGCCTCACGGAATCGTATATCCGGCGGATTGAGCGGATCGACCTCACCGGGATCCAGCTCAACTCGGTTATTGAGGTGAACCCGGACGCACTGGCCATCGCTCAGGCGCTCGACCAGGAGCGCCGCCAGCACGGCGCCCGCAGTCCCCTGCATGGCATCCCCATCCTGGTCAAGGACAACTACGCCACCCGTGACCGCATGGAGAGCGCCGCCGGCTCCCTGGCCCTGGTCGGGTCGAAGGTGCCCCGGGACGCCTTCGTGGTGCGGCAGCTCCGCGCGGCGGGCGCGGTGATCCTGGGCAAGGCGAACCTGTCGGAGTGGGCCAACTTCCGCTCGCTGCAGTCGTCGAGCGGCTGGAGCGGCCGCGCCGGCCAGTGCCTCAACCCCTATGTCCTGGACCACAACCCGTGCGGGTCCAGCTCCGGGTCGGGTATCGCGGCCTCGGCCAACCTCGCCACCGGGACGCTCGGCACCGAGACCGACGGGTCGATCGTCTGCCCGTCGGCGACCTGCGGCATCGTCGGCATCAAGCCGACCCTCGGGCTCACCAGCCGTGGCGGGGTCGTGCCGCTGGCCCATAGCCAGGACGTCACCGGCCCGATGTGCCGCACCGTGGCCGACGCCGCCACCGTGCTCGGCGGCATGACCGGCGTGGATCCGCGCGACCCGGCCAGCGCCGCCAGCCGCGGGCATGCCTTCACCGATTACCGCCGCTTCCTCGACCCGAACGGCCTGCGCGGCGCCCGCATCGGCGTGTGGCGCGAGGGCGTGTTCGGCGTCACGCCAGAGGGCGACGCGGTCGCCGAGGCCGCCATCAGCCAGCTCAGCAAGCTGGGCGCCACCGTCGTCGACCCGGCCGACATCCCCAACGTGGCCGACATCGGCAACCCCGAGTTCACCGTATTGCTGTTCGAGTTCAAGGCGGATATCGCCAAGTACCTGTCGGAGCTGTCCAACACCTCGATGCGCACGCTGGCCGACCTGATCGCCTTTGACGACGCCCACGCCGCCCAGGAAATGCAATGGTTCGGCCAGGAGATCTTCGATCTGGCCGAGGCCACCACCAACCTCTCCGATCCCGTCTACAAGCAGGCCCTGGCCACCTCCAAGCGCCTCGCGCAGGACGGCATCAACAGCACCCTGGCCAAGTTCGACCTGGACGCGATCGTGAGCCTGACTGGCGGCCCCTCGTGGACCACCGATCTGGTCAACGGCGACCACTTCCTCACCGCCAGCTCGACACCGGCGGCGGTGGCCGGCTACCCGAGCATCACCGTACCCGCCGGGTTCTCGTTCGAGCAGCCGGTCGGCATCAGCTTCATCGGCCCGCAGTGGGGCGAGCCGGCCCTCATCAAGCTGGCCTACAGCTTCGAGCAGGGCACGAAGGCCCGGCGCGTGCCGAAGTTCCTGCCGACCTTCGCCACCAGGGACTTTGTTCCGCGGGACACTGGCACCTCCGCCGGAACCTCCAGCTCCGGTCGCAGCGACCCGGCGACCACCACGGCCGCGAGCAACGCTCCCCTCGTCAGCAGCGGGAAGAACAAGGGCGGGAAGACGAAAGGGAAGAACAAGGGCGCGCCGCCCAGCAAGAACCCACTGGCCGGCCTGTTGTAAAGTACCGCCCGGTAAGTTGACGCCTTCGGGCGCCGAGACCCGCAGCCCCGGGCGGGAGAGACGGTGTGAACGAGCAAGACCTGGAACATCCGTTCCTCGATACGAGCCGGCCGCACCCGGCACGGATGTATGACTACTTCCTGGGCGGCAAGGACAACTTTCCCGCCGACCGCGAGGCCGGCGACGAGGTCCTTGCCGCTTGGCCGGAGGTGCGCGACGGGGTCCAGGAGAACCGGGCGTTCCTGCAGCGAGTGGTCCGCTTCCTCGCCCGGGAGGCCGGGATCCGCCAGCTCATCGACATCGGCACCGGCATCCCGGCCCAGGGCACCGTCCACGAGGTCGCCCAGGCGATCACGCCCGACGTGCGCGTGGTCTACGTCGACAACGACCCGATCGTGCACGTGCACGCCAACGCGCTGCTGGCCGGCGACACTACCAGCATCATCCTGGCGGACCTCCGCGAACCAGATACGATCCTTGATCACCCCACCGTGCGGGAGGCGATCGACCTCACCCAGCCGTTCGCGGTCCTGCTGGTGGCCATCCTGCACTTCATCGCCGACGAGGAGGACCCGGCCGGGATCGTGGCGCGGTTCCGGGACGCGATGAGCCCGGGGAGCTTCCTCGCCATCTCCCATGTGACGGCGGACTTCAGCCCGGAAACGACGACGCGGGCGGCACGGGTCTACGATCGCGCGGCGGCTCGCCTGGTACCGCGCAGCGGCACCGAGATCGCCCGCTTCTTCGACGGTCTCGACCTGGTAGACCCGGGCCTGGTGCCGATCCAGCAGTGGCGCCCGGAGGGCGAGCCGGCGAAGCTCAAGGGCGGCATGTACGGCGGTATCGGCCGCAAACCCCTGGCTCGGGGCTGAGCCGCAGCCGCCCCAGAGATCCGACCTTTTCTGGCGCATAGGAGGCTGTGGTTCGTGAGCGAACGCGAAGGCGAACGCGAAGGCGAACGCGAATTCGACGGGCTGGCCGCGCTGGTGACCGGTGCTGGGTCCGGCATCGGCCTGGCGACCGCGCTGCTGCTCAGCAAGCGGGGGGCGCAGGTCGCGGCGGTGGACCTCGACCCGTCCGGGGCGCCCGAGCCGCTGCTGTGCCTGCGCGGCGACGTGACCGACGAGGGCTCGGTCGCGGCGGCGGTGACAGCGGCTGCGGAGCGGTTCGGAGGGCTTGACGTCCTGGTCAACAACGCCGGCATCGGCGCGCAGGGCACCGTCGAGGCCAACCCGCTGGAGGAGTGGCGGCACGTCCTGGACGTCAACGTGCTCGGCATCGTGCGGGTCACTAGGGCGGCCCTGCCGCACCTGCGGCGCTCGCCGCAGGCGGCGGTGGTGAACACCTGCTCGATCGCGGCCGTCGCAGGCCTGCCCGAGCGGGCGCTGTATTCGGCCAGCAAGGGCGCGGTGCAGGCGCTGACTCTGGCGATGGCCGCCGACCACGCCCGCGAGGGGATCCGCGTCAACTGCGTCAACCCGGGAACGGTGGACACCCCCTGGGTCGCGAGGCTTCTGGACACGGCATCCGACCCCGAGGCGGAGCGGGCAGCACTGCAGGCCCGCCAGCCGATCGGCCGGCTGGTCAGCAGTGCCGAGGTCGCCCACGCCATCGCCTACCTGGCCAGCCCGCTTGCCGCCGCTACCACCGGGACCGTCCTCGCCGTCGACGGCGGCATGGCCGGGCTGCGGCTGCGTCCGTAGGGAGCGCGACACCCTCCTTCGCGTCTTCGCGCAAACATCCGATCACCTCTAGACATTGGATGTTTCTGGAGCTACGGTTGAGGCCCTCCGGACAGCCCGACCGGACAACGGAGCCCCTCCGGCTGTGGTGAGCCGGCGTGAGAGGAGGGCTGGGATGAGCAGCCGCAACCGTCGCTTCCGCGGGTGGGTCGCGTGCATCGCGGGGTTGTCACTGTTGGCCGCCGCCTGCTCTGGCGGCAAGGCAAAGACGCAAGCCACCGGCGCGCAGAAGTATGCCGGCGTCTCGGTCAACGTGCTGACGTTCACCGGGCCGCAGATCGCCGAGCCGCTGCAGCGGCGCGCCCCCGACTTCCAGCGGCTCACCGGCGCCAAGGTCAACGTGGTGACGGTCCCCTTCAGCGACCTCTACAACAAGATCCTCACCGACCTGGCGACCGGCACCAACAGCTACGATGCCTTCGTCTTCGACCCGCAGTGGATGGGCGACTTCGTCCCGCCCGGCTACCTGGAGGACCTCGGCAGCCGCGTCCAGGGCGACCAGGGGATCCAGTGGAACGACATCGCCCCGTTCTTCCGGAACTTCAGCGCCTCCTTCCAGGGCCACACCTATACGATCCCGTTGGACGGCGACCTCCAGATGGTCTACTACCGCAGCGACCTGCTGAAGAAGGACGGGCTGCAGCCGCCGGCCACCTGGGACGACTACCTGTCGATCGCCAAGCGCTACAACGGCAAGGACCTGAACGGCGACGGCAAGGCCGACTACGGCTCCTGCATCGCCAAGAAGCGCTCTGCCCAGTCGTACTGGATGTTCCTGTCGATCGCCGGCTCGTTCCTGCAGACCCAGGGCACCAGCCAGGGCGCGTTCTTCGACGTCGACACCATGAAGCCGCTGGTCAACAACGCGGCGTTCGCGCAGGCGCTGGATATCTACAAGCAGACCACCCAGTCCGCGCCGCCGGGCGAGCTGAACATGGACGTCGGCGACACCCGCGGGCTGTTCACCTCGGGCCGCTGCGCTCTGTCGATCGACTGGGGCGACATCGGCACCCTCGCCATCGACCCCAAGACCTCGACCGTGCAGGACAAGGTCGGCGCGGTGGTCATCCCCGGGACCCGTCAGGTGCTCGACCGCAGCACCGGCCAGCTGGTCGACTGCAACGCCACCACCTGCCCGCACGCGGTCAACGGGGTCAACCACGCGCCGTTCGCCGCCTACGGCGGCTGGTCGGGTGCGATCAACGCCGCAGCCAAGGCGAAGGTCAAGAACGCCGCCTTCGATTTCCTCTCGTATATGAGCGCGCCCGCGCAATCGAACGTCGACGTGACCCTCGGCAAGACTGGCTTCAACCCCTACCGGACCTCGCAGTTCAGCAACCTCGACCTGTGGCAGAAGGCGGGCATGAGCCAGAGCGCCGCGCAGAACTACCTCGGCGGCATCCGCGACAGCCTGCAGAGCCCGAACATGATGCTCGACCTGCGGGTGCCCAAGTCGTCGCAGTACGAGGGCGTGGTGCTCGACACTGCCCTGGCGCAGTTCCTGGCCGGCGAGATCACGCGCGACGGCGCGCAGCAGCAGATCAACGCGGGCTGGGAGAAGCTCACCAACGACACGGGACGCGACAAGCAGAAACAGGCCTACGCGGCGAGCCTGAACATCCAGCGGTAACGGTAACGGCATGCAAGTTGGACGGCTGACCAGAACCAGAACCCAGACCCGAGGCCGCCTCGCCGCTGCTGCCAGGCGAGGCGGCCTCGCGGAACGAACCAAATCTACAGTCGTGCGGCGGGCGCCGCTCGGGCCGGCCTTCGGGGTCCGGCAGGCCTTCATCTGGCCAGCGTTGCTGGTGATCCTGTTCGTCTCGGTCTTCCCGCTGTTCGCCTCGCTGTACATCAGCCTGTCCCGGCTGGAGCTGGTGCGGGGCGGCTTCAGCTTCAAGTTCATCGGGCTGGAGAACTTCCGCGACCTGCTCACCGGCGACGAGCGCAGCCACTTCCTGGGGGTGACACGCCCGCTGACGCCGCTGGGGTGGCTGTTGCTGATCGCGGGCCTGGCGCTGCTGGGCTGGGGACTGCTGCGTGCCTGGCGTGGCGGCGTCACCCTGGTCGGGCTCGCCTTCCGGGTGCTCGGCGCGACCCTCGGCGGCCTCGCCCTGTGGCTGGTATCACATACGATCCTCAGCCACGGCGGGCGGCCAGGCACGGTCGTGGTGACGCTGGTCTACGTCTTCACCGGCGTCACAGCGCAGTTCCTGCTCGGACTCGGGCTCGCGCACCTGCTGACGCAGGGGCTGTTCGGGCAACGCTTCTTCCGGGTGGTCTTCCTGCTGCCGATGATGATCACGCCGGTGGGTGTCGCCTATATGTTCCGCATGCTCACCGACACCGGCAAAGGCCCGCTGCAGCCGTTATGGGCGGCCTTCGGGCTCACCAACTTCTCCTGGGTGAACAGCCCATGGGGGGCGAGGATCGCGGTGATGCTCGGCGACGTCTGGCAGTGGACCCCGTTCATGTTCATCGTCCTGCTGGCCGCGCTCGAGAGCCAGGACTTCGAGACCCTCGAGGCAGCCATGGTGGACGGTGCCAACCGCTGGCAGGCCTTCCGGCACGTCACCCTGCCATCGATCCTGCCGGTGTGCCTGACGGTGGTGCTGATCCGGCTGATCGAGGCCTTCAAGGTCATCGACCTGCCCAACGTGCTCACCAACGGCGGCCCCGGGACCGCCACCGAGTCGCTCAGCCTCCACGCCTACGTCCGCTGGCGCACCCTGGACCTGGGCCAGTCGGCGGCGGTCGCCTACTCCCTGCTGTTCATCGTGACCCTCGTCGCGGTCGCCTACGTGAGCCTCCTGCGGCGCCGCTTCGCGGAGGAGTGAGGAGGCTGCCATGAGCGTGTCGATCCGTCGTCCGCTGCTGCGGCACCCATTGCGTCGCCCATTGCGGCGCCGCTCGGTCAGGGACCTGTCCCCGGCGGGCAAGCTGATCGCCTATACGATCCTCGGGGCGTGGGGGCTGGTGGTGCTGTTCCCGCTGTACTGGCTGGTGATCACCTCGTTCAAGCTGCCGATCCAGGTCGACAAGGGGCCGTACTACCTGCCGTTCGTGGACTTCAAGCCGCATCTGGACGCCTGGCACTACATCTTCTTCGACCTCCGCAGCGACACCATGCGGCCGTATATGAATTCGGTGGTCGTCGGGTTTGGCAGCTCGGTGCTGGCGATGGTGCTCGGCGCGGCTGCCGCCTACGCGCTGATCCGCTTCCCCTACCGGCCGCGCATCGGGGTGGTGGCCCTGGTGGCGGGCGCCCTGGCGTTCGTGGCCGTGGCCATCGGGTTCGGCGTGCCGCCACTGCTGGCGGTGGTGGCCGCCGCTGGCGCCGGCGCCCTGCTGCTGGTCGCGATCGGCCGGCGCTTCCGCCGCACCCTGTCCAACACCGACATCGCCTTCTGGATGATCTCCCAGCGGATCCTGCCGCCGGTCGCGGTGGTCATCCCGATCTATGTGCTGTTCCAGCACCTGCACCTGCTCGACACCAGGATCGCGCTGATCATCACCTACGCGGCCACCAACCTCCCGATCGTGGTGTGGCTGATGCGCGACTACTTCAACCGGCTCCCCTGGGAGCTGGAGGAGGCCGCCGTGGTCGACGGGGCCTCGACCTTCCGCGTCTTCCGCTCGATCACCCTGCCGCTGTCCGCCCCTGGTCTGGTGGCGACCTTCCTGATCGTGTTCGTGTTCGCCTGGAACGAGTACCTGCTGGCGCTGTTCCTGTCGAGCGCGAACGCCCAGACCATGCCCCTGACCGTGGCCGCCCAGAACGCCACCCGGGGCCCGCAGTGGTGGTACATGTCCGTGCTGATCCAGATCATGATCCTTCCGGTCATCGCGCTGGCGATCGGGCTCGAGCGGGTCATCTCCCGCGGCCTGCTGGTCGGCGCGGTCAAGGGCTGAGGGTCGCGCGCCGACGTGGTCACCATGCGCGAGTCACTGCCTGAGGTCGTCATCACCGGCTTCGACACCGTTGACGTGCGCTTCCCCACCTCCCTGCGCCTCGACGGCTCCGACGCGATGAACCTGGCGCCCGACTACTCGGCAGCGTATGTGATCCTGCATACCAGCGACCCCGACCTGGAAGGACATGGCTTCAGCTTCACGATCGGGCGAGGCACCGAGATCTGCGTGCAGGCGATCCGCGCCATCGCCCCGATGGTCGTGGGTGAGAAGGCTGAGGAGCTGTTCGCCGACATGGGCGCGCTGTGGCGCCGCCTGGTCGGCGACAGCCAGCTCCGCTGGCTCGGTCCCGAGAAAGGCGTCATCCACCTGGCCACCGCCGCCGTGGTCAACGCCGCGTGGGACCTCTATGCCAAGGCGGCCGGCAAGCCCCTGTGGAAGCTGCTCGCCGACCTGCCGCCGGAGGAGATCGTCGCGCTCGCCGATTTCCGCTACCTCACCGACGCGCTCACCCCCGCCGAGGCGCTGCAGCTCCTGCGGACCAACGAGGCCACCAAGGCGGAGCGGGAGGCGCACCTGCGCGCCGAGGGCCTGCCCGCGTACTCCACCTCGGCCGGCTGGCTCGGCTACGACGACGGCAAGCTCCGTCGCCTCTGTCAGGAGGCGGTCGATGCCGGTTTCACCACCGTGAAACTCAAGGTCGGCGCAAACTTCGACCAGGACAGGCGCCGCCTGGCCATCGCCCGCGAGGCGCTGGGCCCCGAGCGCAACCTGGCCGTCGATGCCAACCAGGTCTGGAACGTCCCCGAAGCCATCGAATGGGTCAACCAGATGCGCGCCTTCGACCTCTTCTGGGTCGAGGAGCCGACCAGCCCCGACGACATCCTCGGCCACGCCGCCATCGCCAAGGCCATCGCTCCGGTCAGGGTCGCCACCGGTGAGCACGTCCACAACCGCGTCATGTTCAAGCAGCTGTTCCAGGCTGGAGCGCTGTCAGTCTGCCAGCTCGACGCCTGCCGCCTCGCCGGTGTCAACGAGGCGGTCGCGGTCCTGCTCCTCGCTGCCAAGTTCGGCGTTCCCGTCTGCCCCCATGCCGGCGGTGTCGGCCTCTGCGAACTGGTGGTCCACCTCGCCGCCTTCGACTACCTCGCGGTCAGCGCCTCGCTCGACAACCGCATGATCGAATACGTCGATCACCTGCATGAACATTTCACCGAGCCGGTCGTGGTGGAGTCCGCCCGCTACCGCCTCCCCCAGCTCCCGGGCTATGCCTCGATGACCGGGGCGACGCTGGCCGCCTACCGCTTCCCGGATGGCCCAAGGTGGAGGCCTCAATAGCCTGTTCGCAGCAGGAACCCCGAAGCAGGAGCCCCGAAGCGGAAAACCCGAGCCCGCCGGAGCGGGCTCGGGGCTGGGGGAGGGGTGCTGGGTTAGCCGAGCCTGACGGCAGCCTCGATCTCGACGTCGTCGCGGACCTTCAGGGCGCCCATGAAAGCGCGGAACGGCTTGATGCCCCAAAGGCTCTGCTGCACGGTCGCGGTCGCGACGACCATGCCGTCGCGGGCCTGGATGGCGAGCCGTAGCGGCTGGGTGATCCCCAGCAGGGTGAACTGACCGTCGGCCGTGGCGCTGGCGCCCGAGATCTGGACCGAGTTGGACACGTAGGAGACCAGCGGATGGTATTCGGCCCCAAGCAGTTCGGCCATGGTCTCCTGGATGTCCCGCACGTCCTTGTCGGTAAGCGGCTTGGCGCCATGGAGGCCCTCGCGGACCGTCAGGGAGCGCACGTCCACCTCGACGGCGATGTGTGGCTGACCGCTTTCCGGGATGGTGACGGCACCCCGCCAGTTGGTCGCCTCGATGACGAGGTCATGCCCGACCATGGAGGCGACACCCTCACGGAAGGTGCGGATCAGCAGGCGCCCGTTTTGCGGGCCGATCTGGTACGTCCCGGCATTGTTCATGGCGCCGGATACTACTTCTATGTAACGATTTTGCCAAATTCACATAACGTGACAGCCACTCACACTCCGCGTTCGATTGCTTTGTATCGGATTATTCCTGGGTGAGGGCGCGGCGAAACCACGTCTCCGTGGTGAGGACGTGGGTGATGGCGGCGGCCTGCGCCAGGTTGGGGTCGCCGGCGCGGAGGGCGGCGTAGATGTCCTCGTGCTGGGCAACGGTCTGCTCGGCGACCTGGCCGTCGATGAGGCCGCGCCAGATCCGCGCGCGAAGGGTCTTGCTGGAAAGGCCGTTCAGCATCGAGGCGAGGGTCTGGTTGCCGGCGGCGGCGGCCACGCGGTTGTGGAACTCGGCGTCGTGGACCACGAGCTGCTCCAGGCCGTCCGCCTCGCGCATGCGCTGCAGGACCTGTTCGAGCGTGCAGAGGGCATCCTGGTCGATCCGGGTGGCGGCCAGCGCGGCCGCGGCGGGCTCCAGGTAGCGGCGTACCTCCAGGACCTCCAGCCAGGTCTCGTCCTGCATCAGCTCCACCGCGAAGCCGATGCCCTCCAGCAGCAGGTCGGGCTTGAGGCTGGTGACGTAGGTGCCGTCGCCCCGGCGCACGTCCAGGACCCGGGCGGTGACCAGTGCCCGCACGGCCTCCCGCGCGGTGTTGCGCGACAAGCCAAGCAGGGCGGCCAGCTCATGCTCTGGCGGCAGCCGCGAACCAGGCACCAACTCGCCCGACACGATCAGCTCACGGATCTTGGCGATGGCGCTCTCGGTCCTCGGTGCGGCCACAGCGCTCCTTGCCTGGCTTGTGGGTGCGCCCATCAGGGGCATGCAGACATCCGATGTCTAGCATAGCTGCTTTCGGCGGTGCGATGATGGTTGCTTGTATTGGGAGGCGAGCCATGCCCGGAGCCATGCCCACGACACGACGCCAGCGGTTCTACGCGCTGTCCTGCCGGATGAGGCTGCGCCCTGGGGAGATCGACCCGACGCCCGCCGAGCTCATCGCCCTCGCCGTGGGCGAAGGCGGCCAGCTGCCGCGGGGTCGCGCCCGGGCGCTCGACCTCGGCTGCGGCAGCGGCAAGCACGCCGTCGCGGTGGCACAGCGGGGCTGGCAGGTGGTCGGGGTCGACTTCGTCCCGAAAGCGCTGGAGGAGGCGCGGGCACGAGCCACCGCCGCGCAGGTCGAAACCCGCTTCGTGGAGGGCGACGTGACCCGGCTCGACAGCGACCAGCTCGGCGGGCTGTTCGATTTGGTCTACGACGTGAAATGCCTCCACGGCCTGCCGGTGACCGAGCGTGCCTCGTACGCCAACGCCGTCCGCCGCCTGTGCCGGCCCGGCGGCTTCTACGCCCTGTTCGCGCTGGAGCCCTCCCGTCTCCGCCGCCTGCTGGGCGCGCCGTTCGGCCTGTCAGGTGCCGAGGTGGAGGAGCTGTTCGGCGACGGCTTCGCCACGGTGAGCAGCCACCCGGCTGCGCGGGGTCTCTGGTCGCCTGCCTACTACTGCCTGCGGCGGCAACCCGAGAGCGCCTGAACGACGCTTCGCCGATCCTATAGCTTCTCCGACAGCCGCTGGCTCGCCTGGTCCGCTTCCACGCAGGGGTCGACACCAGCGCCGGGACCTGTCGCCCTGGCCGGATCGACCGGGCGGGGCGCGGGGGCGGCCGCCTCCAGCTCCAGCAGGTCGCTCGGGTTGCGGGCGGTCATGGTGACGACCTCCGCCTCGCTGAGGCCCCTCTCGAAGACGGTCTGGGCGAAGACGCGCAGCGCCTCGGACGGGAGCGGGTTGTGCCGTTGGCCGGTATCCGAGACTAGCAGGCAGCGGGTGGCGCCGACCCGCTGCACCGCGGCGACGATCTTGGCGGGCGCCGCGTACTGCCAGGCGGGCGAGATGGTGCAGTAGCCGAACTCGGGCATGGCGCCGAGGCGGACCAGCTCCTCCAGGGTGTCGAGGTCGAGGTTGGGCACCTTGAAGAACGGGTGGGTGACCACGATCTTGTCGACGCCCACGTCGCGCGCCTCCCGCACCAGGGCCACGATCTCGGCCGGGGACAGGTGGCAGGTCCCGAGGATGGCCCGGTGCTCGGCGACCAGCGCCAGGACCTCCTTGACCTCCGGCCGCAGCCTGCCTTCGTGGTCGGTGACCCAGATCCCCTCGTCGGCCCGGAGGCCGCCCTGCTGGGACTCGTAGCCGCCGGTGCCACCGTGGACCTGGGCGTGGTAGCCGGCGTCCACTGTCGGCATCCACACCTCCTTGCCGCCGAGCCGCAGGGCCGCCTCGACCGCGGCGGGGTTGATGCCGCCGACGTAGGAGTTCAGCACCACCCCGCCGAACACCCGGATGCCGGGCACCATCCGCTGGACCAGGTAGGCGCGGGACACGGTGCTCTCGTGGTGGCACTTCAGCACCAGCGCCTTCAGGCCGGCGTCACGCGCAGCCAGCGCGATGTCCAGGTCGTCGGCAAGCCGCGGGAACAGGTCCGGGTAGGGGTGGCAGTGCAGGTCAACGGCGCCGTCGAGGGAGATCAGCGGTCCACCATACGGGCTCTCGGCCATGGTCAGCTCCTCCGCTCGGTCTTGATCTCGGGATCGGGATCGGCGCTGCTGGCGACGATGCGCCGGTAGGCGTCTGGGTCGGTGGCGCCCTCGGTGCAGAGCAGCAGGACGCGGCTGTCAGGCCCCACACCAAGGGCTCGCCGCGCCTCCTCGCCGACCCCGGCCCCGGTCGCGTCGGTCAGCTCTGCCAGACCGGCGAGCGCCGCCGCGCCGGTCTCCCCCGCGACGATGCCGGCCGCGGCAAGGTCGCGCATGGCCTGACGGGCCCGCTCGTCGCCGACCGCCACCACCGCAGCAAGGCCCTCCCGCAGGACTGGCCAGGCTACCGGCGAGGGCGTACCGCAGTTGAGCCCCGCCATGATCGAGTCGTGCGGCCCAGCAACGGTGACCAGGCGCCCAGCCTCGATCGAGCGCAGCACGCAGGCGGCGCGCAGCGGCTCGACGCCGACCAGACGGGGCCGCCGGGCCGGATCCAGCTCCCGACGCCACCAGTGCCGCACCGCGGCGGCCGCGAGGGCGCCCACTCCCACAGGGATCATCACCATGTCAGGCACCGTCGCGGCGAGCTGCTCGGCGAGTTGCTCGTCGGTCTCCCAGAAGATCGTGGCATAGCCTTCGGCCACCCAGGCGGCGATCTGATCGTCCGGGGACTGGGCGGTGTCCTGGATCAGCAGGCGATGCTCGTCCGCGGAGGCGGTGGCGGTGGCGACCGCGTCGTCGTAGGTCCCGTCAACCACGGTGACGCGCGCCCCCTCGCTCGCAATCGCGGTGATGCGCGCGGCGGCGGTGCCGATCGGCACATAGATCTCGGCGTCGAACCCGAGCAGGGCGGCCATGCGGGCGACGGCGCGGCCGTGGTTGCCGTCGGTGGCGGCCGTCAGCGTCAGGTGGCCCAGCGGCCGGAGTCGCTCCCGCAGCTTAGCCAGGTTCGCCCAGGGCGCTGGCTGGTCCAGGCGTTCCAGGCCGCCGAGACGTGCGGCCACCGTCCTGTAGGTCGCCCAGCTCGCGCCGAGCATCTTGAAGGCGGGCAGGCCGAGGCGGGTGGACTCGTCCTTGACCCAGACCCGGCCGACGCCGCATGCCCCCGCGAGCGCGGGCACCTCCCGCAGCGGCGTGACCGCGTAGCCGGGCAGCCGCCGGTGCAGTGCGAGTGGCGCCCGCGACGGCGGCGGCAGCAGCCCCGGCCCCGGCGGCACCTCGCGCAGCGCCGACACCGGGTTGAGGACCAGCTCGCGGGTCAACCGGTCGTGGGTCACCGCGTCAGCCCTCCACCTGTATCCATACCAAGCGCGTCGAGGGCGTCGAGGAGCCGTTCCGGGGTAATGGGGAGCTGGGTGACGCGGGCGCCGGTGGCTGCGGCGACGGCGTTGGCGAGCGCGGCGGCGGCGTTGGCGATGGGCGGCTCGCCGATCCCGCGGGCGCCGAACGGGCCTTTGCCCTCGCCGCTTTCGATGATGACCACGCGCACGTCGGGCAGGTCGACCGCGTTCGGCATGAGGTAGTTGGCCAGTAGCGTGGAGGTGGCGTTGCCGTCGGCCAGGACGATCTCCTCACCGAGCGCGTAGCCGATGCCCTGGTAGGCGCCGCCCTGGATCTGGCCTTCGACGCGGAGGGGGTTGATCGCCCGGCCGACGTCGTGCGCGGCGGCGTAGTTCAGGACGCGGGTCTCGCCGGTCTCCAGGTCGACCTCGACCTCGGCGGCGTGGGCGCCGAAGGTGTAGTCGGGGAAGCTGGCGCCCTGGCCGCTGACCGGATCGAAGCTGCCGGTCGGGGCGTACCAGGTGCCGAGGTGCGAGGTCGGCACCCCGCGCTGGTGGCAGGCGGCGACCAGCTCAGCCAGGTGAAGGCTCCGCCCGCCGCCGTCACCCTGCTGTCTGACCATGCCGTTCTCGAAGATCAGATCGTCCTCGCCGGCGCCGAGCAGCGCGGCGGCGACCGGCAGCAGGCGGGCGCGCAGCTCGCGGGCGGCGGCCAGTGCGGCGTTGCCCGACATGTAGAGCTGGCGGGTGGCGAAGGTCCCGCCAGCTGGCGGGGTCAGTGCGGTGTCGCCGATATGCACGCCGATCTCGTCGAGTGGCACGCCGAGGATCTCAGATACGATCTGCGCCAGGGAGGCGGCCTGACCGCCGCCGAGGTCGGTGACGCCGCTGCGGAGCTGCAGGCTGCCGTCGGCCTCCAGGCTGAGCCAGCAGGCCGCACGGTCGTTGAACCAGACGGTGCGGCCGTAGGGCTGCAGGTTTGCGGCGACCCCGCGGCCGACCCGCCGGCCCGGCCCGCTCGGCCGCGCCGGCTCGCCGAGGGCGTCAAGCGCCCGCTGCAGGCACTCCCCCACCGCCACCGCGGTGCCGAGCCGCTCACCGGTCGGGAGCGGGTCGCCTTTCGCGAGGAAGTTGCGCTCCCGCACCGCGACCGGGTCCAGGCCGAGCGCCGCCGCGACCCGGTCCAGCTGCTGCTCGTAGCCGAACGTCACCTGCATCGCGCCGAAGCCGCGGAAGGCGCTGGTCGGCGGGGTGTTGGTGAACACCGCGCGGGTCCGGTGGCGGACCGTTGGCACGCGGTAAGGGCCGGAGGCGCAGACGCAGGCGGCGAACAGCACCCGAGCGCTGAGGTACGGGTAGGCGCCGGCGTCGCCGACGATGTCGACGTCCTGGGCGACGATGGTGCCGTCGCGCCGGACGCCGGTGCGGTATCGCATCACAAATGGGTGGCGCTTGGTGGTGGCCAGCAGCGACTCCTGGCGTTCGACGACCAGCTTGACCGGCCGGCGGGTATGCCATACCAGCAGGGCCAGGTATGGCTCGACGGTCATGTCCTCCTTGCCGCCGAAGCCGCCGCCCATGTAGCTGGAGATGACGCGGACCTGGTTGGCGGGAAGGCCGAGGATCGCGGCGACGGTGGCAGCGTGCTCGATCACCTGGGTGGAGACGCGCAGGGTGATGACGCCCCCGGTGTCGACCCAGCCGACCCCGGCCTCGGGCTCCAGGTAGGCGTGCTCGACCCGCTGGGTGCGGTAGGCGCCCTCCACCACCAGGTCGGCCGCGGCCATGGCGGCGTCCAGGTCCAGATCGGAGTCCGCGTCGCCGCTGGCGATGGTCCAGGTGACCAGCACGTTGCCGTCGTCGTGGACCAGCGGCGCGCCCGGCTCCAGGGCGGCCTCCGCGTCGAACACGCCCGGCAGGTCTTCATATTCGATTTCGATCAGCTCGGCCGCCTCCTCGGCGACCTGCGGCGAGACGGCGGCGATGAGCGCCACCGGCTCGCCCTGGTAGCGGACCCGGTCGGCGGCGAGCACCGGCATGGCGACCGCCAGCTCGCCGAGGCCGCCGCTGGCGCGCTCCACCACCTGGTTCCAGGGCACGTCGGCGGCGGTCAGCACCGCAATCACGCCGGGCAGCGCCCGCGCCGCCGCCACCTCTAGGGCAGCGATGCGGGCACAGGGCACCTGGGCGCGCACCACCTTGCCGTGCAGCATGCCGGGGAGCTGCCAGTCGGCCGCGTACAGCAGCGACCCGGCGACCTTGTCGGCGAAGTCGTGGTGTGCCGGGGAGCGCCCCACGATCCGGTAGGGCGCCTGGGTCGGAGTGACCGTCTCACTCATCGCTGTGTCCGCGGCAGTCCTCGATCGCATCCAGGATCTTGCTGTACCCGGTGCAGCGGCACAGGTTGCCGCACAGCTCCCGACGGATCCGCTCGCGGCTCGGCTGGGGTTCGCGCTGCAGCAGCGCCCAGGCGGTGAGCAGCATCCCCGGGGTGCAGAAGCCGCACTGGGCAGCCCCGTGACGCAGGAAGCTCGCCTGCAGCGCGTGCGGCTCCCCGTCCCCGCCGGCGGCGAGCCCGCGGACGGTCAGCAGCGAGCACCCGTCAACCTGCACCGCGAACAGCAGGCAGGCACTGGCCGGGACGCCGTCCAGCAGGACTGTGCAGGTCCCGCACACCCCTTCGCCGCACCCGTAGCGGACCTCGTGGTAGCCGGCGTCCCTCAGCACCTCCAGGAGGCTCTCGTAGGGGAACACCCATAGTTCCCGGGCCTCGCCGTTGACGCTGAAGCCGATCCGCTGCTTGTCCGCGCTCACCGGCGGCCCTCCCCCTCCGTGCCGGCGTCGCGTGCCCGTGCGGCTGCCTCGGTGAGGGCGCGGCGGGTGAGGACCGCAGCGACCCGGCGCCGGTACGCGCCGGAGGCGTGGACGTCGTCCTCTGGGTGGAGGGTCGCGGCCATCTGTTCGGCGACGTGGGTGAGCAGCGGCTCGGCTGGCGCCTCGCCGAGCAGGCCAGCGACCAGCTCCGCCGAGGCCACGACCGGGCGTTCGGCCACGCCACCAAGGGTGAACGAGACGGCGGTGACCGCGCCGCGCCGGTCCAGTTCCACCAGAGATGCCACGCCGATCACCATCCAGTCGGAGGTGCGGCGGGTCAACTCCAGGAACGACCAGCCCTGCCGCGGGCGCAGCGCCGGCACCCGCACCTCGGTGATGACCTCGCCGGGGCCCAGGGCGGTGGTCAGATACGAAATCAGCAGCTCGTCGACTGGCAGGTCCCGGGACCCCTCCGGGCCGAGCGCGGTGACCTCGGCGCCGAGCGCGACCGCGACCAGGGGCAGCTCGCCGGCCGGGTCGGCGTGGGCGAGGCTGCCGCCGATGGTGCCGCGCGTCCTGGTGCGGACGTTGCCGATGCGGCTGGCGGCCTCGGCCAGGATCGGGCAGCGCCGCCGCACCAGCTCGCCGGACTCGAGCACCCGGTGCCTGGTGAGCGCCGGCAGGTGCAGCACGCCGTCCACCTCGGAGACCGGCCCGGCACCGACCGGGTTGAGGTCGATCAGCCACTCGGGGCGGGCGACCCGCAGGTTCAGCATCGGCACCAGGCTCTGCCCGCCGGCGAGCAGCTTGGCGTCCTCGCCGTGCTCAGCGAGCACCGCCACCGCCTCCTCGAAGGACCCGGCAGGCTGGTAGCGGAACGGCGGCGCGACCACAGCAGCTACGCGCCAATCGCGGTGGCGAGCAGCTCCAGTACCGCCGCGATGGCCGCCTGGTTGCTGGTCACCACCGGGACCTCGAAGCGCCGCTGCAGCTCGGGCAGGGCCGCTACCGCCGGGAAGTTGGTGCACGAGACGAAGACCGCCTCGATGGGAACGGGGAGGCCGTGCAGCTCCCGGACGGCGAAGGCGGCGATCTCGGCCACCGGCACCTCGGCGATGCGGACGTTCTCGCTGATGTCGAGCCCCGCGATCCGCACCACCTCGATGCCGTCGGCCTCCAGGCTCGCCCGGATGGGCTGGTTGAGCGCGTCCACGTAAGGGGTGACCACGCCGACGCGGCGCGCGCCGGTGGCGGCGAGGGCCTGGCGGACCGCGGCGATCACGCTGACGGTGGGCACACCGGACAGCTCGCTGATGCGCCGGCACAACTCGGCATCGTATGCGTTGCCCCGGAGGGCCCCGCCGCTGGTGCAGCCAAATACGATCACATCCGGCTTGGCGGTGGCGAGGTCGCGCGCGGCGGGCAGCACGTGCTCGTCGAGCATGCGGTCCTCGCCGGCCGGGGTGGTGTCCTCCAGGTACATGCGGCCGCTGTGGAGGGTGGCTCCGGGCGGCAACACCCTCCAGAAATCCGGCTCCATCACGGTGTTCGAGGACGGGACCAGCAACCCGACCCGGGCCATCTCAGCCTCCCTCCAGCTCGTGCAGGATCTCCAGGTCTTCGGCCGAGGGCGGCGCCAGCTCGCGGACCTCCGGGTGGACCAGCAGCTCGAAGCCGGTGCTGGCCTGGACCTGCGCGGCGGTCACGCCGGGCTGCAGGGCGCGCAGGCGCATCCGCTTGCTCGCCGGCTCGAAGTCGAGCAGGGCGAGGTTGGTGACCACCGTGCTCGGCCCCGCCGCCCGCAGCCCTGCCTTGGCGCGGGCGTCGCCGCCGCTCAGGTGGCCGGGACTGGTGATGAAGTCGACCCGCTCCACGAAGCGCCGCGGCTCGTGGGTGGTGACCACCAGCACCTCGTTGCAGAGGGAGGCGATGTCGTTGGCGCCGCCGCTGCCGGGCAGGCGCACCTGGGGGCGCTCGGCCGGGCCGATCACGCTGGTGTTGATGTTGCCGAACATGTCGATCTGGGCCGCGCCGAGGAAACCGTAGTGGAAGCAGCCGCGCTGCGCCAGCAGGAAGATCTCGGTGATCGGGGTCAGCATGGTGGCGTGGCGCGCCGCTCGCATCTCGTTGGTGGAGATCGGCAGCCTGCCCGGCAGCATCGCCGGCCCGATGATGCCGCCTTCGAGCACGATGGTCAGCGCCGGCGCCTGCTGCCGCTTGGCCAGGATTGAGGCGAGCAGCGGCAGGCCGACCCCCGCGAAGACCACCCGGTGGTCGCGCAGCAGGCGACTGGCGGAGACCGCCATCAGCTCCTGCGGCGCGAACGACGACATAGACGAAACCGTATACGTTTCGGCCCTGCTCATGGCGTGACCAGCTCCGCGGCGCGGTCCCGCTGCCGCTGCAGGCGCGCCGCGCCGAAGCTGGCGACGAACGCAGCGAAGTCCGGCTGCCCGTGCACGTGGCGGTCCAGGTAGGCCGAGACCGCGGCCAGGCCGTCCTGCCTGATGGCGGCGGTGTAGTCGTCGAAGTGGGCGAAGTCCGCCTCGTAACGGCCGTAGCACTCGTGCGGGAACGCCCCCATCGGCGCCTCGACCACCGCGTCCACCAGGAAATGCGGCAGCATGGTGGCCTCGGGACGCTGGCGGATGACCTCGGGCGGGACGACCTCCTCGGCGCTCACCAGCACCGTGCGGGCCGCGGCCGCCATGTCGGCGTCCATGTGGCTGTAGCCGTCGATCTGGGCGTTGCCGAAGCGGTCGGCGCGATGCACGTGCAGCAGGGCGACATCCGGGTGGAGTGCCGGCACCAGCAGCACCTTCTCGCCGGTGAAGGGGCAGGCCAGCTCGTGAGTGTCGCCGGGCCGGGCCAGGTCGGAGCCGAGCATCGACACCGTGGGCAGGAACGGCACCCCCATGGCAGCGGCCTTGAGGCGGAGCCCCAGCCCCAGATGGCTCCACTCCTCGTAGACCGCCCTGCCCCCCTCGACCAGCTCCCGCACCACCCGGGAGACGCCCCAGGGGATGCCGATGCCGACCCAGCTGGTGACCAGCCGCTCCGCCGCGCCCGCCACCAGCAGCAGCTCCGCCTCATAGCAGCTCAGCGGTCGGGCCAGGGCGAGCCCGCTGGGCCGGGGCTGGCGGCGCAGCAGCGCGAACAGCAGCGCCATCGGCGTGCGGGAGTAGAGCGTGCCGCCAGCGGCGACCAGATCCCCGTCGCGGACCAGCCGCACCGCCTCCGCGGCCTCCATCACCTTGTCGGCCACCGGGCGCAGCCTGACTTCGGGAGTAGCGGTCATACCGTCGTCTCCCCCACCGGCCGCTGGCGGCCGAGCAGCGGCAGGACTTCGGTGGCGATCCGCTCGACCTGCTCGATCTGGTAGTCGCAGGGCACCAGCACGAGCTGCCGCACCCCGGCGGCGAGGTAGGCGGCGATCTGCTCGGCGCACTGCTCGGGGGTGCCGCGGACAGCGCTGTCCGGGGTGGAGCTGCTCCAGGCGGGCGTGTCGAAGTATTCGGCGACGAACGCGCGCACGCGCTGGTCGGCATCCTCGTATGACGAGGCCACGCAGGCCGGCACCTGCGCGACGTTGGTGAGGGTGGCGGGGTCGCGGCCGGCCTCGGCGGCGAACTCGCCGATCCGCGCCCAGGAGGTGCGGAAGCTCTCCGGGGTGTAGAAGTAGGTCAGCCAGCCGTCGCTGAGGGTGGCGACCCGCCGCAGCACGCGGTCGACGTAGCCGCCGATGAGCACCTGGGGACGGGGCCGGCTGGCCGGCTGCGGCAGCATCACCACCCCGCGCAGGTCCAGCTCGTCGTAGCTGCCGTCGACCTCGGGCTCGCGCCAGAGGCGGTCGATGATCTCGAGGTTGCGCTCGAACAGCCGCCCGCGCTCCTTGAAGGGCACGCCGCAGGCCTGGAACTCGCGCTCGTACCAGCCCGCGGCGACGCCGAGGGCGAGCCGCCCCCCGGACAGCAGGTCCACGGTGGCGGCGGTCTTGGCCAGTAGCACCGGGTTGCGCAGCGGCAGCACCAGCACCCCCGTCCCGAGCGTTGCCGTGGTGGTGCGGGTGGCCAGCGCCGCCAGGGTGGACAGCGACTCCAGGAACGGGAAGGGCCGGCGCTTGCCGAGGAACAGATGGTCCCACACCCACAGCGAGCGGAAGCCGAGCCTCTCGGCGGTGTCTGCGTAGGCGAGGATCCGCTCGATGCTTGGCTGCCCGCTCGCCGGGGTGAAGTTCTCGACCGCCAAACCGAACTCGCCGCCTGGGGGGAGGTCGCGCGTGGCATGGGGAGAGCCCATCGCCGCTCACCTTTCTGCTCCGGTGACCACTCTCGGTGCATAGACAACTACTGGCCTGATGGTAAAGCCACCTGACCAGCCTCCTCCAAACCAGCGAGGTGATGCTGCAGGAGAGTGGTGGCCTGAGCCAGGCGGGCGGGCCGGATCTTGGTCCAGGAGTGGAGGACGTTGGTGAACAGGTCTAGCGCCTCCCACAGGGCCACCCGTTCGCGGGAGACCGGCGCCAGCGCCTCGTATTCGGCGAGGAACTCCTCGCAGAGCTGGTCAAGCCGGTCGAGGCGGGCCTCGGTGGGCATCCCGGGCGGGAACGCGCCGAAGCCGAGGTCCCGGACGGTGGCGCGGAACAGGGCGACGTCGAGGGCTGGCTCAGCGTGGCAGAAGCCGTCGAAGTCAATGAAGGCGATCTCGTCCTGGTACAGCAGCACCTGTGCGGGGCGGAAACTGCGGTGGCTGGGGACCGCCGGGTCGGCAGGCACCCGGGCGGCGCGGCGGCGCAGCTCGTCGAGGAAGGGGTCGGCCGCGCCCTCCAGCTCGGGGACGCGCGGGAGCAGCCGGCCGAGGACCTGGTCCACCTCGGCCAGCTCATCGTCCCAGGTGGCCCGCTGCGCGCTTGGCGCGCCGCAGCGGTGCAGCTCGACCAGGCCGGCGGCGGCGCTGGCGAGCTCGGCAAGCAGCGCCTCGAGTTTGGCCTCGTCCCCGGTGGTGAGTGCCTCCAGCAGCAGGTCCTTCAGCGTCTGCTCCTCGCGGACGGGGCCCTGCACCAGGACGTTCAGCTCCGGCAGCCAGGCGAGCGGCTCGGCGATGTTGACTACCTGGGAGTGCGCGAGCGGCGAGGCCCACAGCGCCCGCATGCCCTCCCAGGCGATCCGGCCCTTGTCCGAGCGGTGGTAGGTCTTGGCAACCACCACCTCCGGCCAGGCGAGTTCCCCATCGGGGGGCAACTCCAGCCGGTAGAGGACGGTGCAGCGGCTTCCGGGCGTGTACCGCGCCACCCGCGGCGTTACGCCGCGGATGCGCAGGTCCTGGTAGGCAGGGGCGCCCGCGCGGATCGCCTGCTCCAGCAGCGCGCGGGCGCGCTCGGGGTCGGTCAGCAGCGCCATGGCCGGCAGCGGCGCGTCAGCCTCGGCCTCGCCGTCCGGGGCCAGCAGCAGCCGCGCCTCGCCATCGCCGTCGGGCCCCGGCGGGACGATCGTGACGACCCGGTGGAGGGCGCGCTCGCCAGCGGCCGCAGGGTCGGCCGCGCCGGCCGCCTCCGCCTCGGCGCCGGTGTCGGTCACAACCAGCTCGCAGCGGGCGCTCCACGCCTTGCTCTTGAGGCGCACCTCGCCCAGGGAGGCACGCCGCAGACGGGGGACCGCCGCCGAGGCGGACAAGGCCGCCGCCACCCGGGCCGGGTCGGCGAGCGCGGCCAGCCATGACGGCATGACGGCGAAACGGCTCAGGCCCTCCCACATGGCTTCCCTCCAGTCGAGGTTGCGGTGTCAGGTCAGGTCAGGTGTCGAGCGGCAGCCGCTCGGCGAGCACGGTGAGGACGTTGCCCAGGCGGTCGCCCTTGAAGCGCTGCCAGGCGTGCTCCGCCAGCCGGACGAGGCTGACCGCCTCGTAGGCCGGAACCCGGGCGAGCGCCTCGGCGAGGCCGCCCGCGTCGACGTAGGCGGCGGTGAAGCGGGCGGCGAGATCCGCGCCCAGCGCGGCCCGCTCCGCCGCCTCCAGGCCACGCGCCTTGACGCCCGCGAAGCGGAGGTAGGCGAGGAAGTGGCCCAGGTCGAGCGCTGGCTCAGCCCGGCAGAAGTTGTCGAAGTCCACCAGCCCGCTGGCCGGGCCGTGGAAGAGGAGCTGGGTATAGCTGAAGTCGCCATGGCTCTGGCACAGCGGCAGCGCCGGAGCGGGGGCCGCGCGCGCCGCCGCCAGGTCGAGCCAGCGGCCAAGGCGCCCACCCAGCTCCGGGGAGACCCGCTGGATCGGCGCCAGCTCGGCGCGCAGGTCCTCCAGCTCGCGTTCCAGCGGCCGTGCCACCCCCAGCCGCATCCCCGAGGTGTGCAGCACCGCCGCGATCCGCCCGCAGGCGCCCACCGCGTCCTCGAGCGTCAGCCCGGCCGCGGGCGGCGCCTCCCCTCGGAGTCGCGCCTTGAGGAGCTGCGCCACCTGCGGCACGCCCGCGATCTCGGTCAGCACGACCAGCTGCAGGTCCGGGTGGAAGCCGAGGCATTCCGGGATGGTGAAGTCCGCGCCCGCCAGGGCGAGGGCGGCGCTCACAGCGCCGCTCATAACGGCGCCCATTGCGTCGCGCAGGCCGGCGACGACCGCTGGGGTGCGTTCCCCGGCGCCGTCGTTGCTGACCTTGCCGTACAGGACGAGCTGCCCGCCGCCGGCCAGGTCCAGGCGGTAGCGGAGCATGCAGCGCCGGCGGCGGTTGTAGTGAACCGGCTCGACCCGGCAGCCCACAACCTGGACCGCCTGGCCGCTGGCGTCGAGCATCTCGCCGAGGACCCGCGCGGCCACGCCTGGATCGGTCGCGTCGACCAGAGTCGGCAGCTCGCCGTCGACCGGGAAGGCATGCACCGCCATGCCGAGCGGCTCGATCACGGCGCTGGCGGTGGTGAATGGAGCCACCTCCTCGCGCCCCCGCACCCGTGCGCTCAGCGGCGCGAGGCGCTCGGCGGCGTAGGCCGCCGCCGCGCCAGCGTCCCCGTAGACGCGACCGCTGACCAGGGCGGCCACCACCTGCCCTGCGGGGCCTTCCAGCTCCAGGTCATAGCGGACCACGCAGCAGGGTCCGTCCACGAGGATCGCCTGCGCCGGCGTGCAACGCCGCACCGTGGCACCCCCCAGGGCGGCCTGCAGCTGCTCGCGCATCACCGCTGGGTCGAAGGCGGCACGGATCCCGGGCAGCTCGCTGACGAGCGCCCCGCTCCCGAGCAGGTCGAGGTCCGCGGCTGTGCCCGTGGCCATTACCGCACCTCCGGTCGACCTGGCGCTATCCCCCAATTCACCTACGAGCATCCAACGCCAGGCGATCCCGGCTAGTCAAGCGGTCCGGTCCGGACACAGCGTCCGGCAGCCCGCGGCACTACTTCCGGGGTCGCGCCGGCTGCTGGGCCTGGGCCTGGGCGCCCGGCGGCGTCGCAGGACCGCCACCCGCCCCCGGCAGCGGGTTCTGCGCCGGCGGCGAGGGTGGGCTGGCTGGTGCGGCTGGGCTCGAGCCCGGGGCAACCGGCGGCATCGTCACCGTCGCCGCCTCCTGCGTCGCGGGGGGAGGGGAAGCAGGAGCGGGCTGGCTTGCAGCTGGAGCCGCTGCCTGTGGCGCGACCGGGACCTTGGCCGCAGGACGGCCATCTGCTGGCGCCTCCTCCTCAGGCTCGCCGCTCCCCTCGTACGGGGTGAGACCGACCCGCACCTCGTCCACCACCGACTGGAGGTGGCCGTAGAGCCGCCCAAGCTGCTGCAGTGACCGGTCGCGGAGCGTCTCGAGCCGGTTGGCCTCGGCTTCGATCGCCTGGCGGTCCTGCTCCGCGTCGTTGCGGAGCTGCTCGGAGCTCTCGCGCGCCTCCTCCAGCATGGCGTTGGCCGCCTCGTCGGCGTCGGCGCGGGTCTCCTCCGCGTCCTCGGTCGCCTCGGCCTTCACCCGCTCGCCCTCGGCGCGGGCGGTCTCAAGGACCTTCTGGGCGGCCTCTTCGAGCCGGCCGGCGCGCTGTTGCGCCTCCTTGATGATGTCGCCTGCCTCGTCCTCGCCGGCCTGGATGGCTTCCTCTGCCCGCTCGGCCGCATCGGCGAGCATGTTCTCGGCGGAGGCGCCAGCGTCCTCCAAGATCTTGGCCACGTGGGCGCCGAGGTGGCTGAACGAGGGCGGCGGCTGTTCCTCGTTGGCCAGCCGCAGGGACCGCTCGGCCTCGGTGGCGCGCTGCCGCTCCCGCAGCAGCAGGGTGACCATCTCCTTGGCCCAGTCGTCCACCTGCTGGCGGTCATATCCGCGCAGGGACACGACGAACTCGGGCACCTCCATCTTGGACGGGGACGGAGTCTGCGACTCGATAGCGCTCACGGGGGACCTCCATACATATGGGGCGGAAGCCGAGCGGGGGTGACAACCGGCGGCGATGGCGCGTCTGGTATCTGGGGTGGCGAACCGGGGCACGATCACACGAGCGGCTGATTCTACGACCCTGCGCAAGAGGCCGCATGTCCACAGAACGTGACGGACAGCGCAGCTGGCCACAACCCGGTTTCTGGGATCCCGCAGCCTGGGGATGTACCGGCGATGCTGGTTATTTCAAGCGAAGTTGACCAAATCCGAACGATTCTGAGAGGGTTCGCAGCAGATTTGAGATCCCGTCGGTCTCTGCAGCAATCTCTGGTGACGCTCATGGGCTCTTCCTCTCGGCAGTTGCTCCCCGAGAAGGACCGCGACCACCCCCGACCTTCGCGTGCCGCACGCCATCACCGGCACCGGAACCGGCCTGCGGCTCGGCCGAAGCTGCGCCGCCGACTCATCAAGGTGACGATCGCCTTGCTGGTGGTCGCCATGGTCGGCGTGGTGCTGCTGTCCGCGGAGGGCCTCCTGCCGGGCGAGTCCTCCAGCAGGCAAGACGCCGCGCTGACGCCGTGGTCGGGCCAGCTCTCCAGGGCGCTCAGCGGCGGCAGCGCCGCCGACTGGGCCAAGCAGGACAAGAAGAAGAGCGCCGACAGCCAGGTGGACGCCAAGGCGTCGGGACCCCTCAAGCCGGTCCTCGGCGGGCTCCTCGACCGCCAGAAGCTGCCGGACAAGAGCTACTGGAGCGTGCTGAGCGGCTTCGTCGTGCAGGTCGACTGGTCCCAGCTGCAGTCGGCGCCGGGTGCGCCGCTGCCCGCCAACAACCCCATCGACCAGGCAATCGCCGCCGCCCGTGCGGCTGGGCTGCGGATCAAGCTGCGGGTCGACGCCGGGACCATGGCGCCGGAGTGGGCCAAGAGCCTCGGCGGGAGCCCGGTCCCGGTGCAGTTCACCAATCCGGTGACCGGCGCGCCCACCAGCGGCACCATCGGCCGCTTCTGGACGCCGGCGTTCGGCCGCGCCTACCAAGATCTACAGAACAAGCTCGCGGCCCGCTACGACAACGTGCCGGAGATCGCCCAGACCTCCATCACGCGCTGCATCACCTTCTTCGCGGAGCCGTTCCTGCGCCAGGCCAGGCGCATCCCGGCGACCGCCAATGCGCTGCTCACCGCCGGTTACACCGACACGGCCGACGAGAGCTGCCAGAAGGAGCAGGTCCAGGCGGCCACGGTCTGGAAGCACACCCGCTCGGGACTCTCCTTCAACCCCTACCAGCGGCTGCACCCGGACGGCAGCGTGACCGCCGACGAGAAGTTCACCGAGGCGATGATGCACTACTGCCGCAGCCTGCTCGGCGCCCGTTGCGTGCTGGAGAACCACTCCATCCGCACCACCTCGCAGAGCGTCTGGTACGGACCGATGTACGCGGCGATCAAGGCACTGGGTGGGGGGATCAGCTACCAGACCGCCGCCCCCAACCGCGTCGGCGACCTCATCGCCACGCTCGCCTGGGCCGCCGGCCAGGGCGCCTCCTCGGTGGAGCTGCCCGTCTCCTACCGTATGGTGAGCCCGTCAGCCTTTGCGGCGTACAACACCCGCTTCCTCGGCATCGCTCGCGCCCGCACGGCCGGCCAGTAGCCCAGCCAGCGGAGCCGCGACGCCCTCAGGCCCGGCGTGGGCTGGCCGAGCGGGAGTCCCCTGAGGCGACAGTTCTCGGCGCCACCGCACGACGCCTGCTCCCCCGGCGCCGGACCGGCTGGGAGCCGCCCACCTCGGCCGCGGCCCGCTGCCGCCACGTCCGCCCGCCAACCTCGTCCCAGAGCGTCATCGCTAGCACCTCCATACTGGAAGGAGTGCCTTCCCCCATATCTGATACGTCTAACGACTGCATGGGGTTCAGCGATTCATCGGGACAGCGAACATGGAGGCAACACATGCCCGATCTCGACCAGGTCAGCAGTTGGATCGACGGCTACGTGCGAGCCTGGAACTCCAACGGGCCCGCCGACATCGGCGCGCTGTTCAGCGACGACGCCGCCTACTACACCGAACCATTCAGCACCCCCTGGCGCGGCCGCCAGACGATCGTCGCCAACTGGCTCGACCGCAAGGACGAACCCGGCCAGACCCGCTTCACCTGGCACCCCCTCGCCCTCACCCCAGACGTCGCGATCATCCAGGGCCAGACCATATACGACACGCCCCCCAGCATCTTCAGCAACCTCTGGGTCATCCGCCTCGACAGCACCGGCCACTGCACCGAATTCACCGAATGGTGGATGGAACAGCCCGCCAACAAGAACGCCGCCCAGGACGAGTCGTAGCTGCGTCAGCCGCTAATCTCCGCCGTCTCCACCGTTCGTTGCGCCCGCGCCAGCATGGCGGTGCCATCCGCCTGCGCTCCGGATACCTTCTGCAGACGCCGATCACCGAGTAACCGCTCGATGTCGGCTTCGCCTCGGGTCCAGCGAATCAGGCAGCGCCCTGCAGATTTGCTTCATCCAGCACCCACACCACCGGAGCGGACCGGACCTGCCGGACGAGTGGATCGGCGGCAGCCGACCACCGCTGGCGGCTGCGCAGGGTTGGGTTGACGGGGAGATCGAGACGGCGCTCAGCGCGATCGGCCGCCTCGTAGACCTGCGTCCGGTCGAGGTGTCCGATGACGAGCACGTCGAGATCCTTGGGAGGCGGTCCCACCTCGCCGTGGTAGCGTGCCGCCCAGGATCCGAAGATCAGTGCGGCGTCGAGACCGTCCAGCGACCGGAACTCCTCCTCTACCACCACCTGCGGACCGAAGGCCAGTGTGGTGAGTTGCGTGAGCGGACCCGCATACCGGCTGGAGGCGGCTGCGATGAGGCGCGTCCTGCCCACTCGCCGCTGCTGGATGAGCCCCGCGGCAAGCAGGCGGTCCACCTCGCCGTGCAAGGTAGTCAGTGGTGTCCCCAGGCGGCCCGACAACTCATTGAGCGTGTACTCGCGGTCGGGGTGCAACGGCAGGATCGCCAGCAGCTCTCCCTGATACCGGGAGCGGAAGATGGGCAGGAGCGGTGGAGCCGTATTACGAATAACTCGAAACTATCATCGATCTATTCGAAGTTCAGTGACCTGTGGACTCTACTGGCTACTACGGTAGGTAGCAACAGGATTCTGAGCGCGGACGTAGTGGGAGGAAGTGGGCATGGCCGAGGCACGGCGGGTGGCGCTGGTGACGGGGTCGTCGAGCGGGATGGGGCAGGCCACCGCGAAGTTGCTCGGCGAGAAGGGGTACGACCTGGTGGTCACCTGGAGCAGCCGGGAGGGCGGGGCCCGCGAGACCGCCAAGGCGGTGGAGGCCGCTGGTGGGCGGGCCGTGGTGGTGCGGTGCGACGTCAGTGACGAGGGCGCGGTGCGGGCGATGGTGGACGCTTGCAGGGCTGAATTGGGGCGGCTCGACGTGCTGGTCAACGCCGGTGGGACCACCACCATGCAGGGGCCGGACGACCTGGATGCCACCACCATGGAGGAGTGGGACCGGATCTTTGCCGTGAACGTGAAGGGCGTGTTCCTGGTGACCCGGGCGGCGGCGGCGCTGCTGCGGGAGGCCCGTGGGAGCGTGGTGAACCTCGCCAGCATGGCTGGGATCCGGCCGACCGGGGTGCAGCCGCACGCCTACGCCGCCAGCAAGGGCGCGCTGGTGACGCTGACCAAGACGCTGGCCGCCGCGCTCGCGCCGGAGGTCCGCGTCAACGCGGTGCTGCCCGGCTGGGTGCTGGGGACCTGGATGGAGGAGCAGCTCGGCGACAACTACGGCTGGCTCACGCAGCGCCGCGCCAAGCACACCCCGCTCAAGCGGGTCGCCAGCAACGAGGACGTGGCCGAGGTCATCGTCACCGTGGCCGAGCAGCTTCCCTTCATGACCGGCGCGCTGTTCCCGGTGGACGGCGGCTACACGGTGGTCACCTGAGCCGGTGGTGCTATCGTACCTACGGCAGTAACCAGCACCCGAGGATGGAGGCTGCGGTGGACACGGCGGCCCAGCTGGCTGAGCAGCTGGTGGAGCTTGGCTTCTCGCAGTATGAGGCCAGGGCCTATCTCGGCCTGCTCGGGCAGCAGCCGATGACCGGGTATGCGCTGGCCAACGCGACCAGGATCCCGCAGCCCAAGGTCTACGAGACGCTGCGCCGGCTGGTCGACAAGCGGGTGGTGGTGCAGATCGGCGCCGACCCGGCCCGCTTCGTCGCCGTCCCGGCTGAGCACCTGCTCGGGCAGCTCGACAGCGAGTTCCGCCGCCGCCTCGCCGACGCCAGGGTTGGCCTGTCCCGCCTTGCCACCACCCCGGGGAGGGTGGAGTTCCGGGCGCTGGAGTCGTTCGGCACCTGGGCGGCCGTGGCCGAGCGGGCGCGGGCGCTGCTGGACGGCGCGGAGCGCCACGTGTACCTGTCCGCTCACGACGACCAGCTCGCCGACCTGCTGGACGCGGTCGGCGCCGCCGACGCCCGCGGGGTGCGGTTCGACCTGCTCCACTTCGGACCCCTCGCCCTCGACCTCGACCTGCGGCACGGTACGGCGCTGCGCCATGCCAGCACCGACGGGGTGATCTACCGGCACCACCAGGCCAGGCACCTGGCCCTGGTGGCCGACAGCCACGAGACGCTGTGGGCCCTCGCCCCGGATGGCGGCCACTGGGACGCGGTCGCCGCCGCCGACGATCCGCTGCTCGCCGCGCTGGTCAAGGGCTACGTCCGCCATGACCTCTACGTTCAGCGGATCTTCGCCGATTTCGGTGATGTGCTCCGTGCCCGCTACGGGCCGAGCGTGGAGGAACTCACGCTGCTGGACCTACCGGACCCCCCTGGCGGCGACTCCGCCGCCAAGCCCCCCAACCGGGCCACCCGATCACGCCGCCGCCGCGCCGGCCCCGCCTGACCCCCCGAACGAAACGGCTAGCCCGCAGGAGGAAGGACCGCATGTCCCTCGATGGTGTCACCCCGTTCCCGCCCGAGTTCGCGGAGCGCTACCGGCGGCTCGGGTACTGGGAAGACCGCCCGCTCGGCGCGGTGTTCAGCGAGCTGTTCCGCCGCCACGGGCAGCGCGTCGCGATGGTGGCCGAGGGCGAGCGGGTCACCTACGAGGAGCTGGACCGGCGCGCCGAACGCCTGGCGCTGCACCTGCTGGAGCTCGGGTTCCAGCCGCTGGACCGGGTGGTGGTGCAGCTGCCCAACGTGGCCGAGTTCGTCTACCTGTACTTCGCCCTGCAGCGCATCGGTGCGATCCCGCTGATGGCGCTGGCCGCCCACCGCGAGCACGAGATCCGCCACTACGTGGACTTCGTGGAGGCCAAGGGCTACGCCATCGCCGACCAGGTGCGCGGCTTCGACTTCCTCGCCTTCGCAGATACGATCGTCGCCGGTGCGCCGGGCCTCCAGCATGTACTGGTCGCCGGCAACAGCCCCCTCCCGGACGACCCGCGCTTCGTGTCCCTGCGCGAGCTGCTCGACACGGAACCGCGCCTGGCGCCCTCGGCCCTGGATGAACTGAAGATCGACCCCGACGACCCCTGCGTGTTCCTGCTCTCCGGCGGGACCACCGGGATCCCGAAAGTGATTCCGCGCAGCCACAACGACTACGTCTTCAACACCAAGGGCACCGCCGAGGCGTGCGGCATCAGCGCCGGCGACACCCTGCTGGTATGCCTGCCGCTGGGCCACAACTTCCCCCTGGGCACCCCCGGCATGCAGGCCCACTTCGTGGCCGGCGGACGGATCGTGCTGGCCCCTGGCGCCGCCGCCCGGGACGTGCTGCCGCTGGTGGCGCGCGAGCGGGTGACGCAGCTCGACACGGTGCCCGCCCTGCTGATCAGCTGGCTCAACGACCCGGAGCTCGGCCGCCACGACCTGTCCTCGGTGCGGGTGATCCGGGTCGCGGGCCAGAAATGCCCCGTCGAGATCAAGCCTCGGGTGGAGCGCGCCTTCCCGGGCGCCAAGGTGACCGAGGGCTTCGGCATGGGCGAGGGCCTGATCATGTGGACCCGCCTCGACGACCCCGAGGAGGTCCGCTTCGAGACCGTCGGCCGCCCCTGGTGCCCCGACGACGAGATCCGCCTGGTCGACGACGACGGCAACGAGGTGCCGGTGGGCGAGCCCGGCGAGCTGCTGGTTCGCGGACCGTATACGTTGCGCGGCTACTACCGGGCGCCCGAGACCAACACCCGCGCCTTCACCTCCGACGGCTTCTACCAGTCCGGCGACGTGATGCGCCTGCACCCCACCGGCCGCTACGTCGTGGACGGCCGCAAGAAGGATCTGATCAACCGCGGCGGCGAGAAGATCAGCGCCGAGGAGGTCGAAAACCTCATCCTGCGCCTCCCCACTGTCCGCAACGTCGCCTGCGTCGCCATGCCCGACGCGATCCTCGGCGAAAAGATGTGCGCCTTCGTCATCCCCCACCAGGGTGCCACCGTGACCCTCGACGCCATCACCAGCCACCTCACCGCCTGCGGCCTCGCCCGCTTCAAGCACCCCCAGCGTTTGGAGCTGGTCGCCGAGTTCCCCCTCTCCCCCATCGGCAAGGTCCAAAAGAAGGTCCTGAGCGAACAGATCGCCAAGCTCATCGCCTCCGAAACCTGATCGGCAGAGGAGACTGCGAGCTCGCTCCGAGGCCTACCCAGCTGGAAGTCTGCAGACCCGCAAGGTTGCCGCGTCAGCGGCGGCGGGTGCGGGTCCAGGCGGGGCTGTTCATGAGCAGGCTGTCGTAGCGGAGGGAGACTTCGGGGAGGTCGTCGGGGGGGAGTTGGCCGGTGGCGACGCGGGCGAGGTGGCGGAAATACTCGTGGCGGTCGATACCGGGGGCGATGACGGCGAAGAGGCTGGCGGTGTTGCCAGGGGTGGCGCCGAAGGCGTGGAGGACGGTGGGGGGTGCCAGCACCAAATCGCCGGGGCGGGCGACGGTGAGCTGGTCGCCGCAGAGAACGTCGACCTCGCCGTCGATGACGTAGATCAGCTCGGCGAAGCCGGCGTGGGCATGAGGGGAGGGGCCATCGGCGCCGCGGCTCAGGTCGACCCGGATGACGCTGAACAGACCGCCGGTGTCGGAGCCGTCGGCGAGCAGGGACACCAACTGCGGTGGGGAGACCACGGTCTCCACGTCGGCGGCGCGCACCACCAGGCCACGGGGCTCGGTGCGGGCCTCGTCACGACCGGGATCGGGAGCGGCCGGCGACATCGTGCTCACTATGTCCTAGGTCATGAGCTGTGGCCAGCGGGAAGTCGACCACCACCTGGCCGGTGCCGGTGCTGCCGAAGTACTTGCAGAGCTGCTCGCCGTGGCCCTGGTAGGCCTTCCAGCCGAGGACGCCGAAGAGCATGGCGGTGTCGACCATGGCGGCCTCGCCGGTGCAGCGGGCGTTGTACTCGGGCAGCATGTCGAGGAACTCGGCGGTCCGCCCCGAGCGCCACAAGTCCAGGACCTGCAGGTCGATCTGGCGGTTGAAGTCGCTGCTGACGTCGTTGAGCAGCGTGTCGGTCAGCTCGTTGGGCGGGAACGCGTGTGACAGCGAGCCGCTGGCGAGGAAGGCGACGCGGTGGTCGCTACGCTCCACCGCGCGGACGATGGCTTCGCCGACGCGGCGGTTCTCGTCGATGCTGGAGTAGATGTTGCAGCCGATCGACAGCACCCGGAGCTGCGGCTCCTGGCGGTTCATCAGGTACATCGGGACCAGCGTGCCGTACTCCAGGTAGAGGTCCTTGATGTCGTGGACCAGCGCCTTCTGGCCACCGGCGCTGATCTCCTCGCCGATCAGGTGCGCCAGCTCGGGCGCGCCCGGGTAGTCATATTCCATGTCGCGGATGAAGTGCGGCAGCTCGTGGCTGGCGTAGGTGCCCTGGTGGCGGACCAGGGCGTTGAGGTGGAACCCGGAGCTGTTCATCCAGTGGGTGTCGGCGACGAGGTAGGTGTCGGCACCGCGCTCGCGGGTCCGGCGGCCGATCTCGATTAGCGCCTCCTCGGCGAACTTGCGGATGCCATGGTGCTTGCCTGGCTGCAGCGACAGCCAGATTGAGGGGACGTGGGTGATCTTGGCCGCGAGGACGATCTCTCCCATGTGGTGCCTCCGGTGAACCAAGGCCGGTCTTGACCCAGAAGTCGATCATATATGATCCCAGGATAGTTCCGTCCACCTCGGAGGCCAGCTTCCCCGATGACCCATCCCCTGGACCTGTCGCCGTCGAAGATCATCGCTGTTCACCTGAACTACCGCAGCCGCGCCGCCGAGCGCGGCCGCACCCCGGGGTTTCCTTCGTACTTCCTGAAGCCGCCCTCGTCGCTGTCGGCGGACGGCGTCCCTGTGGTGCGGCCGCGCGGCTGCGAGCTGCTCGCCTTCGAGGGTGAGATCGCCGTGGTCATGGGCAGGCGCGCCCGGCGAGTGACGGCCGCCAGCGCCCTCGACCACGTCGCTGGCTATGCCGCCGCCAACGACTTCGGCGTCTACGATCTCCGTTACGCCGACCGGGGCTCCAACCTCCGCTCCAAGGGCGCGGACGGGTTCACCCCCATCGGGCCGGTGCTGCTCGACGCCGCCACCACCGACCCGGCCAAGCTGCGGCTGCGCACCTGGGTCAACGGCGCGCTGGTCCAGGAGGCCCGCACCGACGAGCTGCTGTTTCCCTTTGCGGCGCTGATCGCCGACCTGTCGCGGCTGGTCACGCTGGAGCCCGGCGACATCATCCTCACCGGCACCCCGGCGGGGTCCCGCACGGTGGAGCCGGGCGACCTGGTCGAGGTCGAGCTGGAGGAGGCCGGGCGCCTGCGCAGTCCGGTGGTCGAGGCGGACCACGAGCTGGCGCCGCTCGGCGCCATGCCCCGCGTCACCCCGGAGGACCGCGCCGCCGCCGGCGCCCCGGCCCCTCGGCACCCCGCAGTCGCGGCCGAGACGCTGGCGGCACTGCGGCGAGTCGCCACCGCGACGCTGTCCAGCCAGCTGCGCAAGCGGGGCATCGACCACGCCTTCATCGAGGGCGTGCGCCCGGCCCGGCCAGACCTGCGCATGGTCGGGTTCGCCCTCACCCTCCGCTACGTGGCGCTGCGCGAGGACGTGTTCGCTGAGCGTGGTGGCGGGATGAACGCCCAGAAGCAGGCGATCGAGCAGCTCGGCCCGGACGACGTGCTGGTGATCGAGGCGCGCGGCGACCTGGGGGCTGGCACCATCGGCGACATCCTCGCGCTGCGCGCGCGGCGCCGGGGGGCCGCCGGGATCGTCAGCGACGGGGGGCTGCGCGACAGCGCCTCGTTCGCCAGCCTCGACCTGCCCACCTATGCGGCGGTCTCGCACGCGGCGGTGCTCGGGCGCCGGCACGTGCCGATGGACGTCGGCCTGCCGGTGACCTGCGGCGGGGTGCTGGTCATGCCGGGCGACGTCCTGGTCGGTGATGCCGACGGCGTGGTGGTGGTGCCGCCGAAGCTCGCGGCGGAGGTGGCCCGCGACGCGCTCGAACAGGAGCGGCAGGAGCGCTTCATCCAGCAGCGCGTCGGCGCCGGAGAACCCATCGAGGGCCTGTTCCCGCTGGGCCCGGAGCGGCGCGCCGAATATGAGGCTTGGGTGGCGCAGGAAGATAGCCCGAATTGATGATCTTCAGGGCCATCTGATTTCATGTACGATATCGTTCATGGTAACGAGTAGGTCAAATATCCCTGTTGAGGCCGCCGCGCCCGCCCCCGCGACCGTCTCCAAGCTTGAATTCGTCTACGACACGGTCAAGCGGCGCATCCTTGACGGCACCTACAGCCCGGGGTACCGGCTGGTGCTCGACCAGCTCGCCCGTGAGCTGGCGGTCAGCACCCTGCCGGTCCGCGAGGCGGTCCGCCGCCTGGAGGCCGAAGGATACGTCGAGTTCCAGCGCAACGTCGGCGCCCGCGTCGCCCGCCTCGATCCCGAGGAGTACGTGCACACGATGCACGTACTGGCCTTGCTGGAGGGCTACGCCACCGCGCTGGCGGCCCCGCAGATGCGGCAGCGCCACATCAACGCGGTGCGGCGCATCAACGAACGTATGGAGGATGCACTCAACGCCTTCAACCCGCTCGGGTTCACCACCCTCAACCGCGAATTCCATTTCGCCATCTACGAGCACTGCCCCAACGAGCACGTGCGCTCGCTAGTGGCCGCCGAGTGGGCTCGCCTCGACGCCATCCGCCGCTCCAGCTTCGTCTACGTCCCTGGCCGCGCGCACCAGTCGGTCGACGAGCACTTCCGGCTGGTCACGCTCATCCAGAACAAGGCGCTCCCCGTCGAGATCGAGTTCGTCGCTCAAGGCCACAAGCTCCAGACCGTCGCCGCCCTCCTCAACGGCCGCACGGAAGACCCAGGCATCCCCCAAGGCCTCGACGGCCTCTAGGATCGAGTTCGAGGCTGCCTCCTAGGGCACCATCGCGTCGGCGACCTTGCGGGTGTCGGCAAACTGTTCGAACTGGACGACCTTGCCGTCACGGAGCCGCCAGAGGTGGATGACGCGGGCAGTCATTGGCTTGCCGGTGGCCTTGTTGGTGCCGCTGTAGGTGCCGACGGCGACGATCACGTCGCCAGCGTCGAGCAGCTCGTCGAGGGTGAAGCGCCAACCCTCCCACTCGGCCGCGATCGGCTCGAAGACGTTCTTGATGACCTCGGCGATCCCGTGAAAGGTGCCTGGGTAGGGGTAGCCGGCCATCTCGATCCAGACGCAGTCAGGGGCGACCGGGGCCAGCATCCCCTCCAGGTCGCCGCGCTTCCCGGCCTCGTAGTGCGCCTGGATGATCTCGTAGTTCGTCGGCAACGCGATCCTCCTTCGACTCGGAAGGTCAGGCTGAAGCCACGCCCAGACGCGGGATGCTGTGCTCGCCGAGGGCGACGTGGAGCGTCTGGCGCTCGCAGTAGAACTCGAAGCTGTAGTGGCCGCCTTCGCGGCCGATGCCGCTGGCCTTCATGCCGCCGAAGGGGGTGCGGAGGTCGCGGACGTTCTGCGAGTTGATCCACACCAGGCCGCTGTCGATCGCCTGGCCGACGCGGTGAGCACGCTGCACGTCCTGGGTCCAGACGTAGGCGGCGAGGCCGTAGTCGGTGGCGTTGGCGAGGCGGACAGCCTCGTCCTCGTCCCGGAAGGGCGTGGCGGTCAGCACCGGGCCGAAGACCTCCTCCCTGAAGACGCGGGCCTCCGGGGTGACGTCGGCGAACACCGTCGCCTCCAGGAAGTTGCCCTCGACACGGCCGGGCGGCGGGCTGCCGCCGGCGAGCAGGCGGGCCCCCTGCTGGTGGGCCCAGTCGAGGTAGCCGAGCACCCGGCTGTGGTGCTCGGGGCGGATCAGCGGGCCCAGCTCGGTGGCCTCGTCGAAGGGGTCGCCGACCCGGATGTCCCGCGCCCGCTCCGCCACGGCGCCGACCAGCTCCTCGTAGAGCGGCTCCTGTACCAGCAGCCGCGACCCGGCGGTGCAGCGCTGCCCGTTGAGCGTGAAGATCTGATACACGATCCCATCCAGAGCCCGCTCCGGGTCGCAGTCATCGAACACCACCACCGGCGACTTGCCGCCCAGCTCGAACGAGTAGCGCTTGAGGGTGGCGGCGCCGTTGGCCATGATCGCCGACCCAGTGGTGGTCTCGCCGGTGAACGAGATCAGGTTCACGCCCGGATGGGCGACCAGCGCGGCACCGGCGCGCTCGCCGAACCCGTGGACGACATTGAAGACCCCCGGCGGGAGGCCGACCTCAGCCATCAGCGCCGCGAGCCGGGTCGCGGTCAGCGGCGACCATTCCGCCGGCTTGAGCACGCAGGTGTTGCCGGCGGCCAGGCAAGGCGCGATCTTCCAGGTGGAGAGCATCAGCGGCGCGTTCCACGGCGTGATCAGCCCGGCGACCCCGACGGGCTTGTGGATCGTATAGTTCAGGAACTCGCCGCCGACCTGGTAGGCGTCGCCGTGGAGCGCGGTGATGACCTCGGCGAAGTAGTCGAAGTTCTCGGCCGCGCGGGCGGCCAGGCCGCGCATCTGCCGGATCGGCATGCCGACGTCGAGGCACTCCAGCCCGATGAAGTCGTCAGCCTGCTCGCGGATCGCCGCAGCGACGCGCCGCAGCACCGCTGCCCGCTCCGCCGGCTTCATCCGCGGCCAGGGACCCTCGTCGAAGGCCCGCCGCGCCGCCGCGACCGCCGCGTCGACGTCGGCCGGCCCGCCCGCCGCCACCATGGCGATGGGCCGGTTGGTCGACGGGTCGAGCGTCTCGAAGGTCTGCTGGTCGCGGCCTGCCCGGAAATCGCCGTCGATGAAATGCAGCTGCGGTCCGACCTTGACGGCGTCGGCGGTGAGGGTGAGGGCACCGCCCCGCGGCTCGTGGCTCACGTGCGGCTCCTTTTGTGCAGGTGACACGACCGGGTTCGGGGCGGAAAATCATATAGGATCCTAGTGAAGCCTATCATATAGACCCTTGGTCATCCCGTAGAAGGGAGCCCTGCGTGCACGCCAGCGACGCCTACGACGTAGTGGTGGTCGGCGCCGGCTCGGCGGGCGCGGTGGTGGCACGCCGGCTGGTCGAGGGCGGCGCCGCCCGGGTGCTGCTGCTCGAGGCCGGCGGCCCGGACGACAGCCCTGACATCCACGACCCGGGCGGCCTCTTCAAGCTGTGGCAGAGCGAGTACGACTGGGCCTACTTCACCGACCCGCAGGAGCACCTCGGCGGGCGCCGGCTGCACTGGCCGCGGGGGCGGGTGCTGGGCGGCAGCAGCTCCCTCAACGGCATGATCTATGTCCGCGGCGCCCACGCCGACTACGACCACTGGGCCTACCAGGGCAACGCCGGCTGGTCCTGGCAGGACGTGCTGCCGCTGTTCAAACGGTCGGAGGACTTCGACCGCGGCGCTGGGCCCTACCACGGCAGCGGCGGGCCGCTGCACGTCCTCAGCGACTACGAGCCGCACCCCACCACCGCGGCGTTCGTGGAGGCCGCCGTCGCGGCCGGAATCCCCTTCAACCCGGACGGCAACGGCGCGCAGCACGACGGGGCCGGGTTCTGCCAGCTCACCATCAAAGATGGTATCCGGCAGAGCACCGCGACCGCGTTCCTCGCGCCGCTCGCCGGTCATCCCGGCCTGGTGGTCCAGACCGGCGCGCGGGTGCGGCGCCTACTCATCGCGTCGGGGCGCTGCGTTGGCGTGGAGTACACCGTCACCCGGCACGGGCAGGCCGAGGCCGAGGTCGTGCGCGCCCGCGCCGCCTGGTCCGGCCGCGAGCTCTACCCAGGCGACGAGGTGACCAGTGCCAAGGCGCTGCGCGACTACGCCGCGCGCACCCTCGTCACCTACCACCACCAGGTCGGCACCTGCCGCATGGGCATCGACAGCCTCGCCGTCGTCAACCCCGAGCTGCGCGTCCACGGCGTCGACGGCCTCCGGGTCGCCGATGCCTCAGTGATGCCATATGTGATCTCCGGCAACACCAACGCCCCCTCCATCAGGATCGGCGAACGCTGCGCCGACCTCGTCCGCGCCACCCACGGCCTGCACCCGATTGTTTGCGTTCAGGGAGGTTCATTGCGGTGAAGTTCCGAGGCGATCCGGCGACCATCCGAGGCTCGATCGCGCCGGTGGTCACCCCCTTCACGGCCGACGGCGCGCTCGACCTCGACGCCCTGCGAGGGCTGGTGCGCTGGCAGCTCCAGCACGGGTCGCACGGCATCTCGCTGGGTGGCTCGACCGGGGAGCCGAGCGCCCAGAGCGTCGAGGAGCGCGGCGCCGCGCTGCGGGCGGCCGCCGAGGTCGTGGCTGACCAGGTGCCGTTCCTGCCGGGAACCGGCTCCACCAAGCTGGACGAGACCCTCCGGCTCACCGCCGAGGCTGACCGGGCGGGCGCCGACGCGGTGCTGGTGATCACGCCCTACTACGCCCGCCCCACGCAGGAGGCCTTGTACCAGTGGTACGCCATCGTGGCCAGGGAGTTCCCCCACCTGCCGGTGGTGATCTATAACGTACCCTCGCGGACGGCGGTGGACATCGCCCCCGAGACCGTCGGCCGGCTGCGCCGCGACCACGGCAACATCGTCGGCATCAAGGAAACGACCAAGGACTTCGAGCACTACTCCCAGGTCCTGTACCGCTGCGGACGGGACTTCCTGATGTGGTCGGGCATCGAGCTGCTGTGCCTGCCGCTGCTGGCGATCGGCGGCGCCGGCTTTGTCAGCGCGCTCGCCAACCTCGCGCCCCGCAGCGTCGCGCTGCTGTACGAGCACTGGACCCAAGGCCGGCAGGAGGAGGCCGTCGCGCTGCACTACGCCTTGCATCCGCTGGTCGAGCTGTTGTTCGTTGAGACCAACCCCGCCCCGGTCAAGTGGGTGCTGGAGCGCTACGGCGTGCTGCCGTCCGGCCATGTGCGCCCGCCGCTCATCTCCCCCACCCCGCCCGGGCGCGAGCGCATCCTCGCGCTGCTGGCCAAGGCCAACGACGTCCTCGCCGAGGAGGGCCTCCGCCTCACCCCGTAGGAGCCACCCCTCGGGAGCGGGACCGGGGGCGGGCGGCACGGAAGGCGGTCACGGTGGCCAGCGCCAGGGCCATCCAGCCGGCGGCGTAGGCGAAGCCGGCGGCTGGCGAGACCGTGGCGTAGAGCACGCCGACCACTACTGTCGCGACAAGGTCGCCGAGCGCCTGGACCCCACCGAGCAGGCCGAAGCCGCTGCCGCGCAGGCGGTCGGGAAGCAGCCGCGCGACCAGGGTCGACTGGGCGGTCTCGGCCAGGCCGATGCCGCTGCCGGCCAGCACGAAGCAGCCGAGCAGCGCCGGCCAGGCATGCCAGCCGGCCGCGAACCCGGCGTAGGCGAGGACGTAGCACAGCGCCCCGGCGGCGAACACCACCCGCGGGCCGGCGCGGTCGATCCAGTGGCCGCCGCCGAGGGCGACCAGCGCGGCCACCGCGTTGTGCGCGGCGTAGACCAGGATCGCCAGGGAGGTCGCCGCCGCCAGCGACCGGCCGCCGTGGTGCAGCAGCTGGGTCGAGCGCAGGATCAGCAGGGTGGTGGCGACGTTGCCGAACTCGAACGCGGCGATCGGCAGCAGCGGAGCGAGCAGCCCGGCGTCGCGCAGCCCGGCCAGGTCCAGGCGGACCCGCCTGGCGGTCGCCGTGGCCGTGGCCTTGCCGGGGTCATGGCGCTGGTGGGCGGCCTCGCGGGCGGCGACCGTGATCGCGACGGCGGCGAGCAGCCCGGGGATGACCGCGAACCAGATGGCGTGGCGGATCCCGACCCAGGCGACCAGCCCGGCGGCCATGAGCGGCCCGGCCACCGCGCCGAGGTTGTCCCCGGCACGCTCCAGCCCATAGGCGCGCCCGTAGGCCTGCCGGGGCGCCAGCGAGGCGAGCAGGCTGTCCCGCGCCGGGCTGCGGATCCCGCGCGACGCCCACGCGAAAGCGCGCAGCACCCCGACCTGCCAGGCGCCCCGCGCCAGCCCGATGGCGCCGGTCGCAACCGCGGTGGCGAGGTAGCCGCCGCTGGCCAGCCGCCCGCGCCGCCGCTCGTCGTTGGCGAGCGGCCCGCCCAACAGCTTGGCGACGCCGGTCAGCGCGTCGCTGACCCCCTCGATCAGTCCCAGCACCCCGGCGGAGGCATGCAGCGTCCCGACCAGGAAGCTCGGCAGCACCGCGGTGGCGATCTCGTGCCCGGCGTCGGAGCAGAAGCTCGCCGCGCCCACACTGCCCACACCCCGGGTCAGCCAGGGGCGCTCCTCCTCACCCTCCGGAGCCTCCACCGCGCCGCCTCCTCCCCATCCGGGTCCCGGTCCCGCCGCCCTATCTTGCCGGGCGGGCGGGTCTTTTGCTTCACTGGGCCAGAGGTGATGGATCCCACCTCGGGCGTCGTGGTCGCAGGTTGCGGGCGCGGCGTTCGCAACCGCCTCCTTGGGCTGATGGCTCCTGGCATCCGCCAAATGCTGTCCAACGTCCAAGGAGGGCGTCGTTGAGCAATACCCTGTCGCTGGCCGCCGTCTTGTCGGTGCTTGTCCTGCTGGCCAGCATGATCTCGGTCGAGTTCGGCATCTCCATCGCGGTGATCGAGATCGTGCTCGGCATCGCCGCCGGCAACCTGCTGCACCTGCACCCGGCCGACTGGCTGACCTTCCTGGCCAGTTTCGGCTCGATCGTGCTCACCTTCCTCGCCGGGGGCGAGGTCGATCCCGGCGTGCTGCGTACCCGCTTCAAGGAAAGCGCCCTGATCGGCGGGTGCTCGTTCCTGCTGCCGTTCGGCGGCGCGCTGCTGTTCGCCCGCTACGGGCTCGGCTGGGGCTGGCGGCCGGCCGAGATCGCCGCCTGCGCCATGTCGACCACCTCGCTGGCCGTGGTCTACGCCGTGCTGGTGGAGACGGGCCTGAACCGGTCCCAGATCGGCAAGCTGATCATGGCGGCGACCTTCGTCACCGACTTCGGCACCGCCGCCGCCCTCACCATCCTGTTCGCCAAGCCGAACTGGTGGATGGTGCCGTTCGTGGGTGTCTCAGGGCTGCTGATCTGGCTGATGCCGCGGCTGGAGGACTGGTTCTTCGCCCGCTACGGCAACCGCGTCATCGAGCCGGAACTGAAGGGCGCCTTCGCGGCGCTGTTCGTGCTGATGTGGCTGGGCGACAAGGCTCACAGCCACGCGGTGCTGCCCGCCTTCCTGCTTGGCCTGGCGCTGGCGCGCACCTTCGAACGCCAGCGCGCCCAGCAGCAGCGCTTCCGCGTGGTCGCCTTCGCGCTGTTGACCCCGTTCTTCTTCATCCGCTCGGGGATGAACGTCTCGCTTGGCGCGGTCTGGGCCAACCTCGGCCTGGTCGGCGCGTTCCTCGTGGTCAAGGTGATCTTCAAGTTCGCCGGGGTGTACCCGCTGGCACGCCGCTTCGCCCGCCCCCACGCCACCTACACCACCCTGCTGATGTCGACCGGCCTGACCTTCGGCACGATCTCGGCGACCTACGGCCTGAACGCCGGCATCATCAACCGGGCCGAGTTCTCGGTGCTGGTCACCGTGGTGGTGCTGACGGCGGTGGTACCGACCGCGATCGCCCAGCGCCGGTTCACCCCGAAGGCCGAGGTGGCCGATCCGGCGTCAGCCGGTGGCGTTCATCTCCGTGAGGAGACGGTGACGGGTGAGGGCGTCGCCTGAGAGCTCGACGGCGATGCGGCCGTGGCGGAAGACCAGGACGCGGTCGCAGACGGCGACCAGCTCATCGAGGTCGGTGGAGCACAGCAGCACTGCGGAGGTGGCGCGGGCGGCACGGAGGAGCTGGTGGACGTCGGCCTTGGCGCCGACGTCCACACCGCGGGTCGGGTCGTCGAGCAGGAGGGTCGAGGGGGCGGCCTCCAGCCACTTGGCGAGGACGACCTTCTGCTGGTTGCCACCGGAGAGCATGCCGGCGATCTGGTCGACACCAGCGGACCTGACGCCGAGTTGGGTGATGCGGTCCCAGGCGCGTCTGCGGAGGCGTTGCGGGCGCAGGACGAGGCCGTCGCCGAGTTGGGCGACGGCGCGGACCTGGGCGACGTTCTGCCAGATGGGCTTGTCGAGCATGAGGCCGAGCTTGCGGTCGCCGGAGACGATGGCGATGCCGTGGCGGACGGCGTGGCGAAGGCTGCGGGGTGGCCGGCTCGGGCCGCTGTCGCCGCCGTTGCGGGCGCGGGGCAGGCGCAGGGTTCCCGAGGTGGCTGCCCGCTGGCCGGCGACGACCTCCAGCAGGGCCTGGTGGCCAGCGCCGACAAGGCCGGCGAGGCCGACGATCTCGCCCACGCGGGCGCTGACGCTGACGCCGTCGAGCACCTCCGGCACGGTCACGTCCTGGCAGACCAGGGCATTCTCCACCGTCTGCGCGGCGGCCTCCCCCGCACCCTCGGGCACGCTGCCGTTGTCGCTGTGGCCCGGCGCCGCAGGCGCGCCGTGGCGGACCAGCGCGGCGGTGCGCTCCTCCTCGGCGAGGAGCTTGTCGCTGAGCATGGCATGCACGATGTCGTCGATGGTCAGGCTGCTGCGCTCGGCGGCGGCCATCACCACCTGGCCGTCGCGCAGCACGGTGACAATGTCGCTGAGCTGCATCGTCTCTTCGAGAATATGGGAGACGAAGACGACCGCGACCTGGCGCTGGCGCAGCACGTCGATGATGCCGAGCAGCCGCTGCACGCCGCTGTCGTCCAGCGCCGAGGTGGGCTCGTCGAGGATCAGGATGCGCGGCCGGGTGAGCAGCGCCTTGCCGACCTCGATGAGCTGGCGCTGGGCCAGGTTCAGCTCGCTGACAGGAGTCCGTGGCGACACCTGGAGGCCGAGCTCGGCGAGCACCGGCTCGGCCTCGGCGGTCATTTTCCTGCGGTCGAAGAAGACCCCGCGGAGCGGCTCGCGCTTGGTGAAGAGGTTCGCGAGCACGTCGAGGTCGGGGAAGAGGTTCAGCTCCTGGGAGACCACCGCGACGCCGTGGCGTGCCGCGTCGGAGGCGTCCGAGAAGCGCACCGGGTTGCCGTCCAGGGTGATCGTGCCGGCGTCGGGCTGCACCGCGCCGGTGAGGATCTTGACCAGGGTGGACTTGCCGGCGCCGTTCTCCCCGAGGAGGGCGTGGACCGTGCCCGGGGCCACGGCGAAGTCGCAGCCCTGCAGGGCCACGACGCCGCCGTAGGTCTTGGCGACCCCGCTGGCCTCGAGCACGTTCCCGCCCACCTCGGTCCCTCCGGTTCTGTTGCTGGTGTTCGCTGGCTAGTTGGTCAAATGGCTAGTTGGCGGCGGTGAGCGGCTGGACCGGCTTGGACTGAAGCTGCTCGGTGATCACCTTCTGGAACCAGGCCTTGCGGCTGTCAGGGGTCTGCTGGCGGGCGATGATGTCGTCGATGTTGGCCTTGTCGACGATCAGGTTGCCCGAGTTCCACCAGCCTTCGGTGATCGCCGTGCAGGTGCGCTTGGACTGGATGAGCATGCGCGTGGCGATGTAGCCCTTCATCCAGTGCTCCGGCGAGGACAGCGCGAAGATCTGCCCGTTCTTGACGGCCGTGAGGGCCTGCGGCGGCAGATCCGCTGAACCGGCGAGGAAGTTCCGCCCGGTCTGCTGCTTGATCAGGGGCAGCGACACGCCGTCCTGGCCGCCAACGCCGACGAAGGCAGTCGCGTTCGGGTGCGACTGCACCACGGCCTTCCAGGCGTTGTAGTTCTCCGTCGCCTCGGGCTTGGTGTCGAACGGGCCGCTGATCTTCATGTGCGGCAGCTTCTGCTTGACCACGCTGGTGAACCCGGCCATGCGCTGCTGCAACAGCGGCAGCGTCGGGATGTCGAGGCCTTCCACGACCTCGCCGTTCGGGTTGGGGTTCGCCTTGACGAAGGCTTCGCCGAGCGCCACGCCGAGCTCGGTGTTCGAGTTGGCGACGGCGGTCTTGACGTCGGCACCCTTGGGCGCGAGCGCGTCGACGGCGACGATCGGGACGTTGGCGCTCAGCGCGGTCTGCAGCGGCCGCACGAACAGGTTGGGGAAGGTGGTCATGTAGGCCACGCCGTCGGTGGCGCTGCGGGCTGCGGACTGGAAGAGGGTGACTTCCTTGGGCCCGTCGATACCGGTGGGCGCCGTCTCGGTCAGGCTGACGTTGCCGTCCTGGTCAGCGGCGGCCTTGGCGCCGAGCGCCATCTCCTGGAAGGGGTTGTCGGTGGTCGAGGCGTAGACGAATGCCAGGTTGAGATGCTTGCTCGCGGTGGCGCACGAGGAACCTCCGCCGCCTCCGGCTGAGGGTGTCTTCGAGCTGCTGCAGGCGGTGGCGGCGAACAGCAGGGCGGCGGTGAGCACGGCCAGCGCCGGCATGCGCCGCAGGCCGAGCCGAGCACCCGCAATGGACGACTTCATGCCTGTCTCCTTGCCTTGGACGGAACGGATTGGGGCTACCGATCACATACGACCTACATGCCGATCCCAATTGCCTTCTGCTTCTGTGCCTCACGGCGGCTGCGGACGAAGCTGTCGACACCGACCGCGAGCAGGATCACCATGCCCGTGGCGAAATTGGTCCAGTTCGCCGGGATACTGAAGTAGGACAACCCGCTGGCGACCACGTTCAGCAGGATCGCGCCGAACGCGGCGCCGAGGACCGTCGCGCTGCCCCCGCGCAGGGGCGTCCCGCCGATCACCGCCGCGGCGATGGCCTGCAGCTCGAAGCCCAAGCCGATGTTGGGGTCACCGGAGGTGAAGAACGCCAGGCCCAGGACCCCCGCGATGCCCGCGAGGACGCCCGTCAGGATGAGGACCTGCGCACGCACGCGAACCACGGAGATACCGGAGAACGCCGCAGCCTCAGGGTTTGAGCCGATGGCGAGCACCCGGTAGCCGAAGGGTGTGTGATGCAGCACCAAGCTCACCACCAGCACGACGACCGCCAGGACGATGACGGCCATCGGGACGTCGCCCACCTTGCCGCCCATAACGGTGAAAAACGAGTTGTCGACTGGAAGGTTGACGACCTGGTCCCCACCGGTGACCCCGGACGTCAGCCCGCGGTAGACCGACAGGGTCGCCAGGGTCGCCACGATCGTCGGGATCCGGATGTAGGCGACGATGGTGGCGTTGACCGCGCCGAGCGCGCCGCCGACCACGATCCCGCCGAGCGCGGCCAGCCAGGGGTTGATGCCGGAGCGGATGAACAGCGCCACCGAGATGAGGCAGAGGCCGAACATGGACCCCACTGACAGGTCGATCTCGCGCATCGCGATGAGATAGGCCATGCCGGCAGCGAGCAGTCCCACGTAGGCCGACCCCTGCAGGATGTCGAACATCTGGCTGGCCTGCAGGAAGTTAGGCCGCAGCGCGCCGATCAGGAAGACCAGGAGCACGGTGGCCAGGACGACGCTGGCCGACGGCGCCCGGATCACCCTGCCGATCCCCGCGCGGACGCGCCTGCCTGCCGCTGGCTGCGGCGTCTCGGGTTCGGGGGACGCCGCAGTGACGACCTGGCCCTCACTGGCCGCGCCGTCTGTCGCCACGGATGCACTCACTCCTTTCGTTCATGCGCCGGTGTTGGTGCAGGCTCTTCTGGCGAAGTCGCGGTCACAACATGTCTGTTTCAGTGAGTGAAATGTGTGTCGTCCGACTCACCGGGATGGGGCGCGGGTGCAGCCGATTGCACAGGTTGTGAGGTGGAGAGATGATCAACCGATGGAAGACCGGCGCACGGCCGCCCGGCCCCTTCGGGCCGTATACGATGACGCCTCCAAGTCGGTGCTCGCCCGGGGGCTGCGGCTGCTCGACGCCTTCGGCACTGGCGACACCGCGCTGACGCTCACCGAGCTTGCCGAGCGCACCGGCCTGCCGAAGCCGACTGCCTACCGGCTGCTCAACCAGCTGGTCGCCTGGGGCGGCCTGGAACGCGACGGCTCCGCCTACCGCATCGGCATGAAGCTCTTCGTGCTGGGCCAGCGGGTCCCCCTGCAGCGCCGGCTGCGCGACGCCGCGCTCCCCTACCTGGAGGACCTGTACGAGGCCACCCACGAGAACATCCACCTCTCCGTGCTCGACGGCACCGCCTCCCTGTTCCTGGAGAAGGTGAGCGGGCGCGACTCCATGCCGATCGGCTCCCGGGTCGGGGTCCGCATGCCGGCCTACTGCACCGCGACCGGCAAGGTGCTGCTGGCGTTCAGCTCTGCCGAGCAGCTGCGCCGCGTCGTGGACGCCGGGCTGGTGCGGCATACGCCGAGGACGATCGTCCTACCCGACCTGCTGCGGCTGGACCTCGCCCGGACCCTGGAGCGGGGCTACGGCATCAACCGGGAAGAGGCGGAGGTGGGTGTCTCGGCGGTCGCCGCGCCCGTGTTCGACCAGCGCCAGCGGGTGATCGCGGCCATCTCCATCACCGGCTACGCCCACCGCCTCGACCACGACCGCCTCGCCCCCGCGGTGGTCACCGCGGCGCGGTCCCTCTCACGGGAGCTGTCCCGCGAGGCCGCCACCGTGACGCTGCAGCCGCCCGCGCCCCCCATACCACCGGGGCCCCCGGCCGACCACCGGCTCACCGGTTCCTGACACCCGATACCCGCGCGAGCCTGGTATCGGCTATAACCATCCGGTTGGATGGCAGATACGATCTGAGATATGAGGTAGCACCCATGGTCTACGTCATCGGGGTCGACACCGGCGGCACCTTCACCGACGCGTTCGCCACCGATCAGGACGGGCGCATCGCCTCGGCGAAGGTGCCTTCGACGCCGCCCGACTTCGCCCGGGGTTTCCTGGCCGTCCTGGACGAGCTGGCGGCCACCCTCGGTATTGCCACCAGCACCCTGCTGGCGCAGACCAGCTATCTCTCGCACGGCACCACCTCGACGCTGAACGCCCTGCTCACCGGGGATGTGGCCAGCGTGGGCCTGATCACCACCCAGGGGCATGCCGACTCCGTCGCGATCATGAACGTGGAGGGCCGCTACGCAGGCCTGGGGGCCGACGAGGTCCAGAACATGCCCCGCACCAGCAAGCCGCCACCGCTGCTGCCGCGCCGCCGGATCCGGGAGGTCCACGAGCGGGTGGACTACAAGGGCGAGGTGGTGGTCCCGCTCGACGAAGCCGGCGTCCGCGACGCGGTCGCCTCCCTGCTCGCCGACGGCGTGGACGCGATCGCCGTGTCGCTGCTGTGGTCGTTCCGCAACCCGGTGCACGAACTGCGGGTCCGCGAGCTTATCCGCGAGGTGGCCCCGGACCTCTACGTGGCGCTGTCCAGCGAGGTCAGCCCCCGCATCCGGGAGTACGCGCGCAGCGCGACCACGATCATGAACACCCAGGTGGGACCGCCGCTGCGCGCTTATCTCGCGCCGCTGGAGGCCGCGCTGCGGGAGCGCGGCTTCGCGGGGGCCTTACTGGTCATGCAGGGCTCCGGCGGCTGCGTGACCGCCAGGCACGCGCCTGAGCGCGCCCTCACCACCATCGGGTCGGTGCTGACCGGCGGGGTGGTCGGCTGCGGCCACATGGCGGCGGCGCTGGGCCAGCGCAACATCATCTCCACCGACATGGGCGGCACCACGTTCCTGGTCGGGCTGGTGCGGGAGCGCCGCGCGGCGATGAAGACGACCGCCGTGCTCAACCAATATACGATCAACGTCCCGATGGTCGATGTCCAGGTCATCGGCGCCGGGGGCGGCGCGATCGCGTGGCTCGACCCGGGCGGCAACCTCCGCGTCGGCCCGCGCAGCGCCGGGGCGCGGCCCGGTCCCGCCTGCTACGGCGAGGGCGGCGAGGAGCCCACCGTCACCGACGCCGACGTGGTCCTCGGGATCATCAACCCCGAGCACTTCCTGGGCGGCCGCAAGCGCCTGGACCGCGAGCTGGCCGCCGAGGCAATCCGCCGCCAGGTCGCCGAGCCGCTGGGCCTGCCGGTCGACGACGCCGCCGCTGCGATCTATGCGATCCAGAACGGCCAGACCGCCGACCTGGTCCGCAAAGTGGTGGTCAACAGCGGCCAGGACCCGCGCGACTTCGTCCTCTATTCCTACGGCGGCGCCGGGCCGGTGCACTGCGCCAGCTACGCCGCCGACCTCGGCGTCCCGGAGGTGATCGTGCCGCTGGGGGCGACCGCGGCGGTGTTCTCGGCCTACGGCCTCACCGCCTCCGACGTCGTGCTCACCGCCGAGCTGTCGCAGCCGGCCAACTTCCCGGTCCCGCCAGAGGAGATCAGCGGCGTCTTCCGCAGCCTGGAGAAGGAACTGCAGGCGCGCCTGGCCGAGCAGCAGCTCGACTACGCCGCCGTCGCCTACGAACGGGAGGCGGACCTGCGCTACACCATGCAACTGGCGGAGGTGCCGACGCCGGTGCCGCCCGGCGAGCTGGCCGAGGCGGACGTCGCTGAGATCGGCCGGCAATTCGAGCAGCAATACGAAATCCTCTACGGCAAAGGATCGGGGTTCAGCGACGCCGGGCTGCAGGTGATCACCTACCGCCTGCGCGCCACCGGGCAGCTCCCCACCCGTCCGAAGCTGCCGCAGCTGGCGCCGGCAACCACCGAGCGGCCCTCCCCGACCGGCACCCGCCAGGTGTTCCTCGACGTCCGCCGGGGATGGCAGACGACGGTCATATACGACTACCGCGACCTGGCCGCGCGCCACCGGATCGCCGGCCCGGCGGTGGTGGAGGCCCCGACCACCACGGTGGCGCTGCCCGAGGGCTGCTCGGCCCGGGTGGACGCGCTCGGCAACCTGGTCCTCCGTTTTTCCTGACGACGACGACGATGAAAGCGACGCTGAAACTGAAAGAGGTGTGGCACGGATGCCGGTGATCCCCGTCGCAGGCTCGGAGAAGTTCGACTGCCAGCCCAGGCCCTCTGACGAGCTGCGCAGCCTGGTCAGCGGCGTGGCGCTGCATACCGTCGCTGTCGACGCCGTCGAGGAGCTGGACCCGCTGACCTACGAGGTGGTGCGGCACCGGCTGGTGGCGATCACCGGGGAGATGGGCGAGGCGCTCAAGCGCATGTCGGGTTCGGTGGTGGTCACCGACTGCAACGACTTCGGGGTCGCCATCCTCGACGAGGGCGGCGACATGGTCCAGGTCGGCCTCTACAACATGCAGCTGGCCGCCTCGCTGGACATGGCGGTCAAGTGGACGCTGGAGCACCGCTCGCAGAACCCGGGGATCCGGCCAGCAGATATGTTTTTGTGCAACGACCCCTGGGTCGGCGGCGGCCTGCACCAAAACGACGTGAGCGTGTTCGCGCCGCTGTTCCACGAGGGGGAGCTGTTCGCCTGGACCGGGGCCGTGGCCCACCAGGTCGACCTCGGCGGGGTCTCGCCGGGGAGCTGGTCGGTCGGCGGGCTGGACGTGTTCTGGGAGTCGATCCCCGTTCCCCCAGTCAAGATCGTCGAGGGCGGGGTGCTGCGCCAGGACATCGAGGACGTCTACCTGCGCCGCTCCCGTGTGCCGAAGCTGATCGCCCTGGACCTGCGCGCCAAAATCGGGGCCAACTCGGTGGCGCAGGACCGCCTGGCCCGGCTGATCGAGAAGTACGGGCCGGGCACGGTCAAAGCCGTGATGAAGCGCATGATGGACGACGCGGAGACACGCCTGCGCGCCAAGCTGCGCTCGCTGCCGGACGGGACCTGGAGCGCGGTCGGCCACCAGGACGCGGCACGGGAGGGCGACCGCAGCCTCTACAAGATCGTCGTGAAGATGACCAAACGGGACGACACCCTGCGGTTCGACTGCACAGGCACCGACCCGCAGGCCGACGGCTTCATCAACTGCACCCTGGCCGGGCTGCGCGGCGGGATCATCCCGATCGTGCTGACCATGCTGTGCGGCGACATCCCCTGGGCTCCGGGCGGGGTCTTCCGCTGCATCGAGGTGATCAGCGAGCCGGGCACCCTCAACCACTGCACCTTCCCGGCCGGCATCGGCAAGGCGTCGGTGGCCTCGGCGTGGGCGACCCAGAACGCGGTCTCGGAGTGTGTGGCGCAGCTGCTGGCCACCAGCGACGAGCACGACCGCTCCCTGATGGCGGTCTGCTGCGGGACCTGGGACCTGGCCCTGATCGCCGGGGTCGACCAGCGCGGCTCCAGCTTCGTCACGCTGCTCTGCGACCCCATGGCCGGCGGGCTCGGCGCCCGCGTGGACCGCGACGGGGTCGACACCGGCGGGGTCAACAACATCCCCATGGGTCGCTGCGCCGATGTGGAGATCAACGAGTTCAGCTTCCCGATCCTCTATCTGTGGCGCCGTGAGGAACCGGACTCCGGCGGGCCTGGCCGCTTCCGGGGAGGGCTCGGCGGGTCGAGCTGCTTCATTCCGCACGACTCGCCGCACGGCGGGGTCCACCTGGTGGTGTCAGCGCCGGGCAAGGCGATCCCCCAGGCCCCCGGGATCAGCGGCGGCTACCCCGCCAACACCCAGTACGACGTGCTGGTCCGGGACACCGGCGTGCGCCAGCAGCTGGCCGCTGGCCACGTCCCCACCAGCTTGGACGAGCTGGGCGGCAGCGCCCAGGTGGTGCCGCCGCACCTGGAGACCGACCTCGCCGCCAGCGACGTCTACTACACCCACTGGCAGGGAGGCGGCGGCTACGGCGACCCGCTGCTGCGCGATCCGGCGCTGGTCGCCACCGACCTCCGCGACCGCAAGGTGTCGCCCGAGGCGGCAGCGCAGCTCTACGGCGTGGTGCTGCGCCCGGACGGCACCGCCGACGCCGAGGCCAGCGAGGCCCGCCGCTCCCGGCTGCGCCGCGAACGCGCGGGCCTCCCCGCCGACGCCAGCGCCGAGAGTGTGGAGGCCGAGCGGCCATGAAGATCGACGACAACGTGGTGGTCGCCGCCGACGGCACCACCGCCTGCAAGCACTGCTCGGCCACGCTCGGGACCTCCCCGCAGGAGCCGCTGGAGGGGGCGCTGCGCCGGGAGCGGCCCTCCAGCCAGGCCGGGCCCGGTGTCCACGCCGACCCGGGCCTGTTCACCGACCGTCCCATCGTGCTGCGCCAGGTCTTCTGCCCGTCGTGCCTGGTGCTGCTGGCCACCGAGATCGTCCCGGCCGACGAGGACGGCTACCGGCGCTGGAGCGTCGACACGTGAACGGGCGCGCCCTCCACGGCAACCTCCATGGCAAGGTCGTCGCCGTCACCGGCGCGGCCCAGGGGATCGGCCGCGCCTACGCCCGTCGCCTGATCGCCGAGGGCTGCCAGGTCATCATGGCCGACCGCGACCACGGCCGGGTCATCGAGGCCGCCAACGGCATAGCCGGCGGCGCGGCTGTAGGCGGGAAGGCGGTCCCGCGCCACCTCGACGTTGCCGACGAGCAGAGTTGCGACGCCCTCGCGGCCGAGATCCTGGACACCTATGGGCGCCTGGACGGCCTGGTCAACAACGCCGCGATCTTCTCCACCATCACCATGAAGCCTTTCTGGGAGCTGACCGTCAGCGAATGGGACGCGGTGCTGGCGGTCAACCTGCGTGGCCCGTGGCTGCTCACCAGGGCGCTGCTGGAGGCGCTACGGAACAGCGCTCGCAGTAGCGGCGGCGCCAGCGTCGTCAACGTCGCCTCGGACGCGGTCTGGCAAGGCCGTCCCGGCTACCTCCACTACGTCGCCAGCAAGGCGGGGGTGGCGGGCATGACCCACGCCATGGCCCACGAGCTGGGCGAGGCCAACATCCGGGTGAACACCGTCTCCCCCGGCCCGGTCTACACCGAGATCCCCCGGGCCACGGTGACCGAGGCCCAGAAGGCCGCGATGCTCGCCGCCCAGGCCCTGAAACGCCCTGCAGGCCCCGACGACCTCGCGGGCACGGTGGTGTTCCTGCTCTCCGACGACAGCGCCTACATCACCGGCCAGACCATCCACGTCAACGGCGGCCTCATCCACCGTTGAGCTGGGGGAAGGCCGCCTCGGCGAGCAGCATCGCGACCAGCAGGGCCACCAGCGCCAGCAGCTGTGCGACGGCGGTGACCAAGCCGAGCGGCACCGTCGCGAGGGCCAGCAGCGCAACGGCGGAGCGGGCGGCCACCGTGCCGCTGCGCAGCGCCCGGCGGAAGAGCACGTCGCCGGCCAGGTACAGCGCCACGCCGGCGCCGAGGGCGACCGCCGGGGCGGGGTCGAGCGGCTCGGTCAGATGACCGATCGACGTTTTCACGCCGACCGCAATGGTGACGATACCAAGCAGCATCGGGATGAAGGCAAAGAAGTAGGCGCTGAGGGCGAGCCGGGGCTGCAGCTCGGCGGGAGCGGCGCGCAGCGCCCGCTCGGCGCGTTCCTCGTCGCCGCCGAAGTACGACCACCACAGCGCAGCGGCCAGCGCCAGGCCGAGCAGCGCCGCGCCGACCAGCCCGGGATTGAAGGTCTCGCCGCTGCCGGTCTGGATGCCGATCCCGATCGCCACCACCGACTCGCCGAAGGCGATCAGCAGCAGCAGCCCGTGCCGCTCGACGAAGTGCCCGGCCCGGATCCGAAGAGGCGCGTCGAGCGCCAGCACGTACGGCGTCGCGAACATGATCACCACGGCCGCGACCCACAGCCCGTACCGCAGCGCCGCTCCCGCCCCGCCGCCGGTCCCGCTGCCGCTCCCGGTCAGCCCGGCCGCCACCAGCAGCAGCGCCGCCACCACGTTGGGCCCCGCAAACCGCACGACCCCCCGCACCGGCATGGCCACGGTATAGAGCGCACCGTGCACCAGCACGACCGCCAGGTACGCCAGCCCGAAGGCGACCCCGGCGCTGCCGAACGCCCCCGGGATCGCCAGCGCCACCACCAGAAAGGCGGCCATCCCCGCCATGAGCAGCAGCCGCCGCGCGGCCCGGTCGGGTGGCACCGAGTTGGTCAGCCAGGCATAGCCGCCATAGATCCACCACAACACCGCGAAGATCAGCACCACCCGCAGCGCCCCCACCGCCGACAGGTGGGTATAGAGCGCTGTGGTGAGCTGTGTCAGCGTGAAGACGAAGACCAGGTCGAAGAACAACTCCAGGCTCGAGACCCGCAGCTCTCCCTGACCTGGCTCCCAGGCCTCGGGCGACCGAGACTCCACCGGATCCGCCATGTCCCCCCAGCGCGTGATGGTTCACTGTGATGGTTCACAATCTAGCGGCCAGCGACGACAGCAGGACGAGGAAACCCATCGGCATGAGCGTACGGACCCAGACAGCGGGGGTGACCCTGGCGGACGGCCGGCGGCTGGACGCGGTGGCCGCGGGTCCGGCCGACGGGCTGGCGTTCGTCCTCCACACCGGCACCCCGAGCGGCCCGGTGCCGTTCGCCCCGATGATCGAGGCGGCCACGGCACGCGGGCTACGGACGATCCTGTATGCCCGTCCGGGGTACGCGGGCTCGACCCCGCGCCCGGGCAGGACGGTGGCCGACGCGGCCGGGGACGTCGCCGCGATCCTCGACGCGCTCGACCACGCCGAGTTCGTGACGGCCGGCTGGTCCGGCGGCGGCCCCCACGCGCTGGCCTGCGCGGCCCTCCTGCCTGGCCGCTGCCGCGCCGCCGCCACGATCGCCGGCGTGGCGCCCCACGATGCCCCCGGCCTGGACTGGCTGGCCGGCATGGGCCCCGAAAACGTCACCGAGTTCAGCGCCGCCATCGCCGGAGAAGCCCCGCTGACCGAATTCCTCGACCAGGTCGCGGACCACCTCCGCACGGTCACCGGCGAGCAGATCACCGCAGCCCTCGGCGGCCTCCTCTGCGACGCCGACAAGGCCGTCCTCAGCGACGAGTTCGCCGACTACATGGCGTCAGCATTCCGCGCCGCCCTCGCAACCGGCCTCGCCGGCTGGCGCGACGACGACCTCGCCTTCGTCCACCCCTGGGGCTTCACCCCCGACGACCTGCAGGCAGCGAGAACCCCCGTCGCCATCTGGCAAGGCAACGACGACCGCATGGTCCCCGCCCCCCACGGCCACTGGCTCGCCACCCACCTCCCCGGCGCCCACCCCCACCTCCTCCCGAACGAGGGCCACCTCTCCCTCCCACTGGGAGCCTTCGGCACGATCCTCGACGACCTCCTGGAACTCAGCGGGGTCATCCGTTAGGTGCGTCGCTGCGCTTCGCGGTCGCCGCCTGCAGGAAGACCAGTTCTCTCTTATCGAGGAAGCTCAGAGTGTCCGCAAAAGCCTCCTGAAGATCCACATCCTCGACCAGCTCGGCACCTCTACAATGGCTTGCAGGCATCGCTATCCCTTTCCGTGGATGGATGGCGCCACGCCACATTCCGACATGGACCCCAAAGTACCGAGCTAATTAGCCTTCCAACTGCAGGAAGGCTAATTCTCCTTCGTCGAGGAGGCTCAGAGTCTCCTCAGGGACTTCCTGAGGCTCCTCATCCTCAACCAGCTCAGCACCTCTACAGTGACTTACAGGCATCGCTGCCCCTTTCCGGGAAGGGATGGCGCTGCGCCGCAGGTGCGACGTGAGCCTGATGCTACGTCAGGCAATGTGGCCCGTCGAAACGATGTGACAGTAGGGGCCGCCGCTGCCGGCTTCGCCCATGTCAGGAGGCATCCGCGATTGGCCCTTGCACGCTGCTGCGCGGCATCGCGGCACACACCAGCGTGGCCGCGATGAGTGCCAGGAACACAATCCGTAACGCTCCTGCGGCGCCCATCCGTCCAGCGAGACTCCCCGCGAGGGCAGCTCCGATCGCGTATCCAGCACCAAACGCGATCATCCGGGCAGTGGTGTTCACTCGGCTCTGAAGCACACGAGGGACGATCTGCTGTCGAAGGGAAACGATAGTGATGACTCCGGCGGTGTTGAATGTCCCTGCAGCCACCATGAGCAGTGCTGCCGCCCACCAAGGCTTGACACTTAGAATCGCATACGATGCGACAGCTGCAAGGGGAACCAAGACACAGATGGCCGGTAGGGCACCCAAGCGGCGTGCGATCCACGGCGCGACGACGCCTCCTATGACGCCGGCAATGGCAACGTCTGCATACAAAAACCCGAGCCGTGGATCGCCATTGGCGATGTCGAATGATTCTCCAGCCCAAACGACCAGGAGGGCCATAAGACCACCGTTTGCCATCGTCAAGAGGGCGCTGATACACGTGCTTGCGCCAACGACTCTGTTCGAAAGCGTGATGTACCGGAGTCCCTCCAAGATACTCCCTAGAATACTGCCGCTCGCATGCCGTGACTTGAGCGTCTTCTCCATCGTGGCACTGGTCCGCCCCAGAAGAACCGCTGACGCCAGAAAGCTCAGCGCGTCGAAAGTGACCAATACGGGGGCAGCCATCAGAACAAGCAGAGCCCCTGCCAGAGCTGGGACAACCGCTTCGATCGCGCTTCCACATGCGAAGAGGAGGCTGTTCACGGACAGGATTCGCGCTCGCCCGACAAGTGAGGGGACCAGCCCAAAATTCGCTGCGTCGAAGAAGACAAATAGACCTTGCACCAACGCAGCAGCAATAAGTGTCTGGAGTGGGCCAAGGGCGTTCAGCAGATAGGCCCCCGGAATCGTCAGGAGGATGGCGCCGCTTAGTAAATCCGCGCCTACCATCAGGGCCAAATGGCGAGATCTATCCGCTACCGCGCCAGCCAAGAGGCCGAGCAAAAAGTATGGAACCGCTTCGGCAGCCACCACCGAGGCAGTCCAAAGTGGTGACGCGGTTAGTCCGTACATCGTGACTGGCAAGGCGATCCGGGACACCGCGGAACCGCCCCACGACAGCATTCGCGCGCTCGCGTACGACTGAAATCCAGGTACCAGGCGCAGCGGCAGTACTGCCTCTGTCACGAGATCACGCGCGGCGGCTCGAGGATCTGGCAACAACGGAGCAGCATAAACGCTCGATTCGGCGGTGATATCAGGGTTAGTATGCACTGCTTCGAGCGCACTCTGTGGTCGCACCAAAGCGACAAGCGTTTCGATCCGGATGCCGGGGAGACTATGTCGTGCCGCTGACCCTGCCCCATCGATCGTTGCCGACCGACTTGTCGATCGAGGTCGCGCTACGAGAAATTCGGCGGCTCGGCTTTGTCTTGCGTGTAGAGGAGATCGGGACGCCCCGACATCCGGTTCGCGTCTCTCGGTTGATTTGGAACGACACACAGATCGCCGTGGGCTACGGCAAAGGTGCTGGTCTGCAGGGGCTTGCCAGCGCTCACTTCGAAGCTCTTGAGTGCTACTTCACGTCCGCACGCAGCAACCGCCGTCTCGCCGAAGGGGCGGCGACGCTCATAAGCGGGCGCGATGTCGCTGATCAGACAGGTCTGAGAAACGACCTCGTAATTCAGAGATGGGCCGAAGAGTTCCCGGCTTGCGTTGCTGCTTGCACTGTGTACCATGGCCTACGAGGATCGGTTTGGTATCCCGTCTTCCTGAACGACCCCCGATACCACCTTCAACCCGTGCCGGGCGACTCCGTGGTGCCATACCGCAGTCTGCTTCGATACACGTCGAGCCTGGGAACGGCCTCCGGGGTCAACGTTCAGGAGGCTGTGCTCCACGGGTTGTGTGAACTGGTTGAGCACGACGGCTTGTCACACGCCTTGCTACGATGGTTCATCGCTCGCAAGCCTCAGGTCGACGTCGTCGACCCCGAGAGTCTGCCGCCGCGATTGAAAGCTCTCTACCGTGATACTGTCGCCGCGGTCGGTGCTACCGTATTTCTGATAGACGTCACGACCGATGTGGGCGTGCCGGTCTATGTCGCTATCAAGGACGACGATCAGCCCGAGCTGGGCCTGTTCGGGGCAGGGGCGTCCCCCTCCGGCGAATACGCGGCCGAGCGTGCGCTTAGTGAGCTGATCCAGAGCAGCGCTCTGGTGGACCCGAAGGCGGCTAGAGCAGCGATTTCTCGGCTACGCCCCTGGCCAGCTCTTCAAGAATGTGTTCGCCTACCCATCCGGCGGTTGTGTTCTGGGGCGACCCAACCTGTCCCTCTGCGAATCAGCGTTGGCGGATCCGATACCGTCGAGTCCAGTCTCGGCACCGTGACACAACGTCTTCTCACCTGCGGCATCGAGTTCTACACCGGTGAGCTGGCCCCTCCCCAGTCACAGATCGCCGTGGCAACGATCATTGCTCCTGGGCTCGAACGCTTCAGCCTTGTCCACTTGGGAGTACCAATCACCCCAACTGGACGAGGCTGGACCTTGTGGGCGAGCGCACGAGCCAAGCAGCTACGCTCCTCCGATCCCGGCAGATGATCCTGGCCGGCAACGGTGAAACCCGCCAACGGAAACAGCGCTGCTTCTAAGGAAGCAGCGCTGCGGGGACCATAGCGCAGAAATTTATTGGCCCCCGCACCAAGTTGCCGAGCCCTATGGCTTCAGGAAAGCCAACTCCTCCTCGTCGAGAACGCTCAACTCCTCCTCAAGGGTCTCTCGAGGATCCGCGTCCTCGACCAGCTCAGCACCTCGACAATGGCCCGCAGGCATAGTTGACCCCATTCTCATTGAAGGGATGGCGCATACACCGCAGCTGCGACGGAGGTTCCATTTTACCCTAGAGGAAACATCTCGGCAAGCCATCATCTTAAGAACGTTTTACCCATAAAAGGGACGGCAGACGCGAAACCGTCAGCACTGACTGCACAATTGGCAGCGCCTGCAGACCTTTCCTGCGGGCCCATGATCCTGATGATCGTCGAGGCAGGGCAGCATGACGGCGCCAACACCACGGATTGTCTGCCGCTGTGCTCTGGCGACCAGCGCCTTGGCCGCCTCCCGGCCGTTCTCGCCAGTACGAGACATGCGCGCAGCGATCAGACCCGCGACCAGCGGCGTCGCAAAGGACGTGCCGCTCCAACGTGCCATCCCCTCGAATTCACGGATCTCGCCGACGTGTGGTGGCTCGTTGCATTCGAACTCGCCCGTCGCGAAGGCGTTGATGAGCCCTTCGCCCGGTGCGTAGACGTCGACCCAGCTGCCGAAGTTACTGAAGGAGGCGCGGCTGCGCCAGTTGGCTGCGAGCGCTCCAACGGATGTCACGTGCGGGCTGGCAGCCGGGAAAAACAGGGGGGTTCGGGCACCGTTATTGCCCGCGGCAGCGACGAGTATGACGTTCTTAAGATCGCGGTATCGCCGCCAGAATGGTTCGAACCCCAGCAGGGACAAGCCAAGCCGAGATGTCGCGCCAGCCGACAGGCTGATCACGTCAGCACCGAGGCTTAGGGCTTCGTCGAGCTGTTTGGCGAGGTCGAGCTCGAGAGTGGCCCCCGCCCATTTGAACGCCCTTTCGACGAACACTTCCGCAGCCGGCGCCATACAACGTAGAACCCCGGCAATGAACGTCCCATGTCCGGTGTAGGGCGGAATCCTATAGGGCGGCGTGTTGCCTATGAGGGGATCGGGCGTTCCCGTAACCCCTTCAAGCCATGCGTGATCTTGCGCTGCCTGGTCGACAAGCCCGGTGTCTGCAACGTACACCAGTACCCCGGCACCATCCCGATCGTCTGGGCAGATGCCTGGGTCCGGACCGGCATCGCCATTCACCACCTCTGGTTCGGTGGCCGGGCACGACGTCACTGGTGGAGGTGGTGGCGCAATTGATATGACGTGATTCGGGGTCGCGACCCCAACACCAAGGGCATCGTCGATCCTGCTGAGTGCGTCGGCAGTTCCACCAGGCACCTCGCCGATCGGCAGCAGCGTCAGCCCGCTCACGGGGTTAGGGAGCTTCTCGCGCAGTCGGATGCCCAGGGTAGCCACCACCCGCTCGACGTCCTCATTACGGACCAGGATGACCCCCTCCTGGCAGAGGTAGTCGAACGTGTCCTCACGGCCTTCGGGCCGTGCGACACCGATGACGATCTGGGGGTCCGCGTCGTAGAAGGCCCGTTGGATCAGCTCGACTTGGGCATTGGTCTTCGTAGCCGGGTGTCGGGCTGGCTTCCGTGCGGCCATGATGTCCCTCCGGTCAGTTGGCTACAGACGTACCGAACGACGAGATCTAACATCAACGGCATGGCTGCGCGAAAGCATCAGATTTCGCAAAGGCCGGGGCCGGTGCTTGAGCTGCTGCCGCTCGCGCTGTCGCGGCCCGCCGAGGCGCTGACGCGGGCACGGACGGTGCTGATGACTGAGCCTAGCCCGTATGACGCCTCCGTCGCCCGCCAAGCCGTTGGGATCGTCCTCCGTGACTTCGGAGACATAGGCGCGGCGATTCGTGAATTGCGCGCCGCCGTGCGTCTGGCGCGGGCCGCAGGCGCGGCGGATCGCGAAGCGGATGTGCTCGCCACACTCGGAAACGCGCTGGTCTTTGCGGGTCGCACTACCCTGGGGCTCGCCGCCCATGAAGCCGCGATACGAGAGGCTAGCGACGTGCTGGCCGGCAGAATTCTCATGCGACGCGCCGTCGCCCTCTGGACGCTTGGGCGACACCAGGAGGCGCTCGATGATCTGCGTCCTGCGGTGACCGAATTACACCGAGCAGGCGACACGGTCTGGGAAGCACGCGCGCTCACCACCCGTGCATTCGTCCACCTTGCACTTGGGTCCGTCGAACGAGCGAATGTTGATATTGACCGTACTGAGCAATTGTTTGCCGAGGGAGGCCAAGAGTTCGAGTCCGCCGTGGCGAGGCACAACCGCGGACTTGTCGCGTTCCGCCTAGGTGATCTGCCAGCAGCCCTTGCCTACCTCGACGAGGCGGCCCAACGCTACGAAACGCTTGGGGCCAGCGTGCCTGACCTCGGTATCGACCGGTGTGCTGTGCTATTGGCGGCTGGTCTGCCGCGCGAGGCGCTGCAGGAGGCGGATAGTGCGATCCGCGCCCTCGACACGATCCATGGGCAACCGGCGAAAAAGGCCGAGCTGCTGCTCAGCGCGGCAAGAGCCGCGCTTGCCGCTGAGGAGATGCAGGTAGCCCTGGAGCGGGGACAGGCAGCATATCGGGAGTGGTGGCGTGCGCATGCTCGGCTCCTGGTGCTCCAGGCGCACGCGGCGACCAGACCGAGGACTGGCCGTCTGCTGCGCCAGGCCGCGGAGTCTGCTGTTCACCTCGACGAGCTGCATTCGACAGAGGCACCGCTGGCGCATCTGCTCGCGGGCAGGATGGCGCTGGGGCTGGGGCGGTTTGAGGAGGCTGATCGGCATCTTGGTGCTGCCGCGCGGATGCGGCGGCGGGGGGCGCCGCTGTCTCGTGCGACTGGATGGTTGGCGCAGGCGCTGCACGCAGAGGCAGCCGGCGACTCGCGGCGGATGCTCAGCGCCTGCCGGCGTGGGCTGGCTGTCCTTGACGAGCACCTGCTCACGCTGGGCGCCTCGGAGCTGCGGGCGCAGGCAACTGTGCATGGCACCGAACTGGCGGCGCTGGCACAGCGACACGCGCTGCGCGCCGGCCGGACCCGCGACCTGCTTGTCTGGAGTGAGCGCTGGCGGGCTGCCGCGCTGGCGATTCCGCCGGTGCACCCGCCGGACGATCCAGCGATCCAGGCTGATCTGGCGGCGGTGCGTGACATCGCCAGCCGCCTGAAGGATGCGCGCGCCCGCCGAGCGCCGACCGCGACGTTCGATCGCCAGCTGCAGCAGCTGGAGCGCGTGATCCGCGCCCGCGCGCTGCGGCTTCGCGGCAACGGCGGGGACGGGAACCGAGACGCCGCTGGCAGCCACCGGTTCGACGTCGCGTCGCTGCTGGACGAGTTAGGCGGCGGACGGCTGGTTCAGCTTGTCGAGGTCGACGGCGACCTGCACGTCCTGGTCTGCGGGGCGGGCAGGGTGCGGCGCTTCCACGCGGGCCGTGCCGCGGTGGCCGCGCGGGAGGTCGAGCTTGCCAGGTTCAGGTTGCGGCGCTTTGGTGGCGGGCATCCGTCGCTCTCGGCGGAGGCGACTGTCGCCCTGCTGGACGCCACCGGGCAGCGGCTGGAGCGGGTCCTGCTCGGTGAGGCCAGCCGGCACCTCGGCGACGGGCCGGTGGTGATCGTGCCGCCTGGCAGGCTGCATGCGGTGCCGTGGCCGCTGCTGGCGTCGTTGCGCGACCGTGCCGTCAGCGTCGCGCCCTCGGCGAGCGTGTGGTTGCGGGCGCGGCGTGTGGTCGCGCCATCACGGCGGGACGTCGCGCTGGTGCTGGGACCGGACCTGGAGTCCAGCGCCGGCGAGGTGCCCGCGCTGGCCGAGCAGTACGACGACGTGACCCTGCTCGGCCATGGCGACGCGACCGCCGAGCGCGTCCTCGCCGCGATCGACGGCGCCTGGCTGGTGCACATCGCCGCCCACGGGACCTTCCGCGCCGACAGCCCCCTCTTCTCCTCGGTGCGCATCGACGACGGGCCCCTGACCGTATACGACTTCGAACGGCTGCGGCGGGCGCCCTACCGGCTCGTGCTCGGGAGCTGCGACTCCGGGCTGCTGGCGCCGGCGGGCGCCGACGAGCTGCTGGGCCTGACCACCAGCCTGGTGGCGCTCGGCACCGTCGGGATCGTCGCGAGCGTGGTGCCAGTCAGCGACGCTGCCGCCATGAAGCTGATGGTGGCGCTCCACCAGCGCTTGCGGCGAGGCTCCACCCTCGCGGAGTCGCTGCGCCAGGCGCGCCATGAGCTGGGGGACGATCCGGCCCTCGCGCCGACGGGATGGTCGTTCATCGCCCTCGGCGCCGATTGAGCCCACAGCGTGCGCCAAGGGCATGAGCAACGGCGTCTACGGTTCGAGGGATATCAGATCGGTGATGGCGACGACACCGCCGGCGGTGTGGCACCGCAACCGGAACGCGGCGGATGGAACCGGGCGGATCACGAAACCACCAGTGTCATCGGCGGGGATCACCACATCCTCGCTCCCGGATGGCTGCACGCGGATCATCCCTGGCTGCGGAGGCAGGAGCTGGCCGTAGATCGTGTCGTCCGCGATCTCGACCTCGATCGTGAGCGCCGCGCCGGTGAACCGCATGGATCGCAGCGCGGCCACTTCGGCCTCGGCGCGCGTGGCGGTCAGTGCGGGCTGGTCGTCGAACGCCGAGTCGTAGACGAGGGCGGCGACCTGCGCGTCGATGTCATGCGCCAGAAATGCCCGCTTGCCCGCCTGGATGAGTTGCGGGGGGACCGGCCCGGCTCGGAGCGCATCGCCGAGCATGTCGAGAAGCTGGTCGTCGTTGGCCCACCATTGGCTCGACATGCTCCTCACTCCCTTCAGTTCCCCATGGCCTCCGCCGCGATCAGCGCGGCGAGCGCCGGGCTCCGGCGCAGGTCGTCCAGGCAGCGGGCACGGGTCGGCCCGATGCTCCCGAGCTTCATGTGCAGCCTGGCGCTGATCTCCGCATATGGCACCGGAGGATCTTGCACCAGCATCTCCAGCAGCCGCCGGCATCGAGCCTTCAGCTCCGCGAACCCCGCGCGAAGCGCCACTTCGCGCTCGGCGGTCAGCAGGGCACGGTCCACCGCTGTGGACTCGTCGCCCGCGGCCGGATCCGCCCCGGGCTCGATCGGCTCTTCGAGCTTGAGATGCTGCAGTCCGAGGCGCAGCGCCTTGAAGCATTCCCGCCGTGTCGTGGTCGCCAGCCAACCCGGCAGGGCTCCCGGTTCGCGCAGCGCCGGCAACTGCACGACAAGGACTGTCCAGACCCGCTGACAGACATCAGCCGCGTCCGGATGTGACAGCCGGTAGCGGCGGCAGATCGACCAGAGCAGTGGCGCGTAGCGCTCGACGAGCTGGTCCCACGCGTCCTGGTCGCCCATCCTGGCACGGGTGACAAGGCCAGCGACTGACAGGTCGTCGCGCATGCAGGACGGTCTCCCTTGATCCTGTGAGACAACTGCCACTTGACCCGCATCCTTGCCTCGGTGACGCCCCTTCAATGTGACAGTGCCGCTTGGCCCCGGGTTCGTACACGCAAGAGGACGCGGATTCCCGATCCGTCATGTTACGACGCAGGCACCGGGGCCGAGTAGCTGGGCACGAGCACAGGTCACCCCTTCAGGGCGGCCTCGATCAGGTGCAGCCAGACCTCGCTGACGGTCGGGAACGACGGGACCGCGTGCCGCAGACGCTCCACCGGGGCGCCGGTGACGATCGCGACGGTGGCGGAGTGGAGCAGCTCCTGGAGGCCTGGGCCGGTGAAGGTCGCTCCCACCACGGCCCGGCGGGCGTTGTCGATCACCAGCTGGCTGGTGCCGCTGATGCCGTTGCCCAGGACGTAGGCGCCGGGCACGTCGCCGGTCGGGGTGGTCACGGCGGTCACGTCCAGGCCCTTGGCGCGTGCCTGAACTTCGGTCAGGCCGACGGCGCAGACCTGCGGGTCGGTGAAGGTCACCCGGGGGACCACCTCGTCGCTGGCGAGGTCGGTGGTGTCGCGGCCGAGGATTGCGTCGGCGGCGACCCGTGCCTGGTACTTGCCCATGTGGGTGAAGGGTGCGCGGCCGTTGCAATCGCCCACCGCGTACAGCCAGCCGCCAGCGACCCCCTCCACCTGTTCCCGCTGGTCGACCGGGAGGGGGCGTCCGGGCTCCAGGTCCAGGCCGACGGTATCGAGGCCGAGCCCGGCGGTGGCGGGCCGGCGGCCGACCGCCACCAGGATCTCGTCGCCGGTCAGCTCCTGCCCGTCGTCGAGCACCGCCACTACCGGGCCGGAGCCGTTGCCTCCACCTGGCTGTCGGTGGGCGGCGCGCAGCCGCACGCCGCTGAGGACGGTGATCCCTTCGGCCTCGAAGGCGGCCTGCAGCTCGGCGCTGGCGAAGGGTTCCTCGCGGGCGATCAGGCGGTCGGCGCCCTCGATCACGGTGACCTGCTCGCAGCCGAGGCGCTTGAAGGCCTGGGCCATCTCGACCCCGACCGCGCCGCCGCCGAGCACCAGCAGGCGCCGTGGCAGCTCCTTGGCGCTGGTGGCGCCGCGGTTGTCCCAGGGTCGCGCCTCCCGCAGGCCGTCGACCGGGGGGATCAGCGCGCCGGTGCCGGTCGCGAGGATCACCGCCCGGCGGGCGCGGAGCCGGCGGGTCGCGGCGCCGGGCGGTTGCGCCTCCACCGTGACGGTCAGCTCGCCGGCGAGGCGGCCCGTGCCGCGCACCAGTTCGATGCCGTTGTCCCGCAGCCAGCGGACCTGCCCGCTGTCGTCCCACGACGAGGTCATGTAGTCGCGCTGGGCGAAGGCCGCGTTCGCGTCCAGCGCCCCGGTGACCGCCTCGGCCGCCCCGGGCGCCCTGCGGGCGGCGGCGAGCACGTCCCCCGGGCGGATCAGCGTCTTGGAGGGCATGCAGCCCCAGTAGGAGCACTCGCCCCCGACCAGCTCCCGCTCGACGATCGCCACCGCCAGCCCGGCGTCGGCCAGCCGCCCGGCGGCATGCTCCCCGGCGGGCCCGCCGCCGATCACGATCACGTCAAAGGTATCGGTATCGGCCATGCTGGCAGTCCCCCTCCTACACTGATCTTGCCTCTCAGGGTGGTGATAGTAGTGGGGAACCACGCAGCGCGACCGATATCCCGAAACCGATATCCGGACAGGTGCAGGTCTGGTCGCCTGGGTTCGATTCTGTATACTGTAGACACCTGCTCGACAGATCCGTTGCTCCCCTGTTCCCCGGCCCGACCACTCTCAATTGACCGAGGGAAGGACGCGAGACGTGTATCACGAGATCACGGTGTGGACCCGGGGCATCATCATGGACAAGGAAGCCCGGGACGTCGTCAACTGCATGGCCACGGCGGCTGCCAAGGCCGGCTTGTACTCCCACTACATCAGCGACTACGTCGACGACCCCGACCGGACCAACTGCCTGATCCGCAAGTACGCGCGCTTCGGCGACCGGCCGATCACCGACCACTTCGTCTACGAGAATCCCCGTCCCGACTGGGTCGTCCTGGTCGAGGAGACGCTCATCAAGGGGGTCAACTTCTTCCGCGGCACCCCGGACGGGCAGGGCGTGCTGGTGGTCAACTCCGCCCGCGACCCGGAGTACCTGCTGCGCTTCATATCAGATCCGATGCGCGCCAAGTTGAGCAAACTGGTGGTGGTCGACGCGGTTGGCCTGGCCGAACAGCGCGGCAAGAGCCCCTGGATGTTCGTGCGCGACCTCGGGCAGCTCGCCTACGACCGCATGTCCACCGAGGGCGCGAGCGAGCGCAGCGAGGTCGGTATCGGCATCGCGGCGCCGCTGATCGGCGCCCTGGCCGCCGCCACCGGCGTGCTGTCGATGGACACCGTCGCGCAGACGGTCTTCGACCGGGCCGCCTTCGGGCGTGGCGCCGAGCAGCACCGGGTCCTGGACTACGCCGAGCGGAGTGGCGCCGCCGCGACCGCGACCACCGCGACGACCTGAGCCTGAACGCCCCAAACGACGCCCGCCTTCGACCATCGAGGTACGCGTATGTCAGTCAAGGGCACCAGAATCCCCGACCGCCTGCGGCTCCCGTTCGCCGGGGTCACGCCGGCCCCCACCGAAGCGGACGGCCAGACGCTGTTCCCGACCGGGAACTTCCGCTTCTTCCGGCCTGTCTACCGCGACAAGATGCCGCCATGCAACAACGCGTGCCCCACGGGCGAGCAAATCCAGAAGTACCTCGACTTCGTCAAGCATGAGCGCTTCCTGGACGGCTACCTGACCATCCTGGAGGACAACCCGATGCCCGCGGTCACCGGGCGGGTCTGCTACCACCCGTGCGAGGGCGCCTGCAACCGCAAGGAGCACGACGAGCCGATCGGCATCCGCAACGTCGAGCGCTACCTGGGCGACTACGGCCTGGCGCTGGCCACCGACCCAATCGGGCCGGCGCTGCCGCCCCGCAACGGCAGGCACGTCGCCGTGGTCGGCTCCGGGCCCGGCGGCCTCGCCTGCGCCTACCACCTGCGCCGCCTGGGCTACCAGGTGACCATCCTGGAGGCGCAGAGCCAGCCCGGCGGCATGCTGCGCGGCGGCATCCCTCACTGGCACCTGCCCGAGGAGGTCCTCAACGCCGAGATCGCCAAGATCGAGCGGCTGGACGGCGTCGAGATCCGCTGCAACACCCGCGTCGGCGACGACGTCAGCTGGGAGGACCTGGCCCAGTACGACGCCGCCTTCCTCGCCGTCGGCCAGGACGTCGGCCGGCGCCTGCCGATGGAGGGCGGGGACCTGCGCGGGGTCATGGGCGGGCTCGAGTTCCTGCGCGAGGCCGGCTACGGCCGCCCGGTGAAGGCCGGCAAGAAGGTCCTGGTGATCGGCGGCGGCAACACCGCCTCCGACAGCGCCCGCTCCGCCCTCCGGCTCGGCGCCGACGAGGTCACCATCGTGAGCCTGGAGGCCACCGACGAGCTGCTGATCGTCCCTGAGGACCTGGAGCAGGCCCGCGACGAGGGCGTGGCGTTCCGGACCAATACCGCCTGCGTGCGCATCCTCGGGGAGGGCGGCGTGGTCACCGGCGCGGTCCTGGCGCAGGCCCGCCTCGCCAAGGACGAGCAGGGCAACGTGCGCCCGGAGATCATCCCTGACACCGAGTTCGAGGTCGTGTGCGACACGGTCATGTTCGCCATCGGCCAGGTCCAGAACCTCGACTGGGTGCCGGACCAGGTCAAGGAGCGGGGCCTGCTCAAGGCCGACGCCTACGGGCGCCTGGAAGGGATGCCCGGCAAGGTCTTCGCCGGCGGCGACATCGTCCGCGGCCCCGCGATGGTGGTCGACGCCCTCGGCGACGGCAAGCGCGCCGCCCGCAACATCGACAAGGTGCTGCGCGCCACCGAGCTGACCCCGCCGGAGCCGGTCGAGGTCATGCCCTACGAGCGCCTCAACCCCGTCTACTTCAAGCACGCGCCGCGCCTGGAGGCGCCGATGACCCCGGCAGCTGAGCGGGCCAGGGACCAGGAGGCTGAGGTCACCCTGGCCTACAGCACCGAGCAGGCGACGGGTGAGGCCGACCGCTGCATGAGCTGCGGGGTCTGCAACGGCTGCGACAACTGCTACATCGTCTGCCCGGACGTCAGCGTCATGCGGGACGCCCGCGAGAACGGGGAGTACTCGATCCGCACCAAGTACTGCAAGGGCTGCCTGGTGTGCGTGCAGGAGTGCCCGACCGGCTGCCTGGAGAAGGTCCCGGAGCTGGACTTCCCCGAGCAGGACGAGGTGGTGCGCATGGAGACGGCCTTCGCCCCCTACGACGGCGCCCACGCCGAGCAGTCCATCCCGATCGCCCGCCTCCAGGAGCAGGCGATCGCCGACTACGACGCCCAGCGGCAGGCCAGACGTCGCGCCGCGACCGGGAACGGGTCCACCAACGGGGACGCTGCCAGCAACGGGGACGGGGAGGGATAGGACGTGGCCGATAGCGTGGAACGCTTCGAGAGCGTCGTCACGGCTGCGGTCGCCGAGCCGGAGATCGATCCGCTGCTCGCCCACGACCAGCGGATCATCCATCTCTCGGGCGCGACCAAGCGCCTGAACGGCTGCGGCGCGGCCGCCCACGGCGCCCTGTTCGCCGACGTGGACGTGGTCACCGCCTACCCGATCCGGCCCTACACGGCGATCATGATGAACCTGGCGCAATTCATCGCCGACGGCCTGCTGGACGCCGAGTTCATCCATGCCGACGGCGAGCACTCGCAGCTGTCGGCGGCGCTGGGTGCCGGCTCCGCCGGGGCCCGCGCCTACACCGGCTCCTCGGGCGTTGGCGTGACCTACGCCTACGAGCTGTACTCCCCGACATCCGGGGCGCGCGTCCCGATCCAGATGGCCATCGCCGACCGCACCCTGGACCCGCCAGGCGACTTCGGCTCCGAGCACACCGACGCGCTCTGCACCCGGGACATGGGCTGGCTGATGGGCTGGGCATCGACCCCGCAGGAGGTCTTCGACAAGACCCTGCTCGGCTACGCCATCGGCGAGGACCCACGCCTGCTGCTGCCGCAGATGGTCTGCCAGGACGGCTATTTCGTATCGCATATCTCCGGCACGGTCGAGTTGCCGGAGCCGGCGCAGGTGCGCGCGTTCCTGCCGCCCTACAAGTTCCCGTTCGCGCTGGACCCGCGCAAGCCGGTCTCCCACGGCCCGCAGATCCACCCCGAGCAGGGGCCGCCGCTGCAGCTGGAGCGCGCCCGCGCCATGGAGACCGCGCTGGACATCATCCGCGAGAAGACCACGGAGTTCGCCGAGGTCTTCGGCCGCAGCTACGAGCCGTTCGTCGAGGGGTACATGCTGGAGGACGCGGAGGTGGTGTTCGTGATCCAGGGCGGCCACGCGGTCACCTGCCGCACCGCCATCGGCGGGATGCGGGAACGCGGCATCAAGGCCGGCATGGCCCGGCTGCTGTGGTTCCGCCCCTTCCCCACCGAGGACCTGCAGAAGGCGCTTGGCCGCGCCAAGGTGGTCGGCGTGGTCGAGACCAACCTGGGCCTCGGCGGTGCCAGCTACGGCGGCATCCTGTCTCTGGACATCACCACCGCCCTGTACCACTCGCCCTACAACCGGCCGCTGGTCACCTCGTTCATGGCCGGCCTCGGCGGCGAGACCGTCCCGGCCGAGGAGTTCGACTGGATGGCGGACAAGATGACCGCCGCCATGGAGCGCGGTGCGGTGGAGAAGGCGAGCCATTGGGTGGGTTTCGAGGACTAGAGCATGTGGGTTTCGAGGACTAGAGCATTTCCTATACGTTTGCGTTTGAGGAGGCTGGGACATGACCCTCACCCACGAGGTCGTCCGCCAGGAACTGCCGCTGTTCGACGAGCAGGGACGCTCGGCGGCGGTCGCCGACAGCGTCGGCCGCAACTTGCACTACCTGCCTGACCTGCCCGTCGAGGACCCCTACCAGGCGGGGCACCGCACCTGTGCCGGCTGCGGCCCGGCGATCGAATACCGCTCGGTGCTCAAGGCCGCCGGGCAGAACACGGTGGTCGCCGGGCCCACCGGGTGCATGTACGTGGCCAACGCCACCTACATGTCCACACCGTATACGGTGCCGTGGGCGCACACCCAGATCGCCTCCGGCGGCTCGTTCACCTCCGGGGTCGCCGCCGCCTACGAGGCCATGATCCGCAAGGGCAAGTACCGCGGCACCTACCCGAACATCATCGTCATGGCCGGTGACGGCAGCGCCGCCGACATCGGCATCGGCTCGATCTCCGGCGCCCTCTACCGCGGCCATGACGCGCTGTTCATCTGCTACGACAACGAGTGCTACGCCAACACCGGCATCCAGACCTCGCCGACGACCCCCTACGGCGGCAACACTACCTTCACCCCGCCGGGCAAGGTTATCCCCGAGGGTAAGAAGCTGCCGCCCAAGAACCTCGCCAAGATGATGGCCGAGGGACACCCCAACTGCTACGTGGCCACCACCACGGTCGGCTACACCATCGACCTCATGAACAAGACCCGCAAGGGCCTCAACTACCGGGGCGCCGCCTTCATGCACGTCTACACGCCCTGCCAGAAGGGCTGGGTGTACCAGACGCCGATGACCGTCGAGCTGGGCCGCCGCGTGGTGGAGGCCGGCCTCTTCCCGGTCTGGGAGTACGACCCGGCGACCCGCAGCTACGACTACTTCGTCCCGCCGACGATGCGGCCGGTCACCGACTACCTGACGATGCAGGGGCGGTTCGGGCACATGCACCCCGAGCACGTCGCCACCATGCAGCGCGCCGCCAACCGCAACTGGGAGGACATGGGCGTCGAGGTGCCCGGCTCGCTGCGTGAGCTGGAGGACCCGGCGCACCACCAATACCTGAAGGAGACCACCTACTCCATGCCAGTCCAGCGAGGGGTCGGCGCCTGAGGATTTTCGGGTAGAGCGCGATCGTGGAGGAGCTGTTCCCGTACGAGCTGCGGTTGCCGCTGGCTCCCTACCGGTTCGTGTGGACCGGGGAGGCGGCGGTGGACTGCCAGACAAGGCGCACCCCGGCCTTCTCCGAGGAGCGCTACACGCACGCCGACGGCAGCGTGGTCATCATCCGCCACTACAGCGCCGACGGGTCGTTCCACCTGCTGTCTGACCGTGGCGCCATCGAGCTGGTCGACAATGCGGGCGACTACCGCTCCCCCAACCCGATCAGCGTGGTGCGGCTGCCGTAGGCCGTAGCGCAGGGCTACTCCCGGCCGCGCTGGTGGTAGGAGCGGCGGGTCTGCTCGGTGTGGTCGCGCATGGCGCGGGCGGCACGGTCCTGGTCGTGCGCGGCGATGGCGTCGATCAGCGCCGCGTGCTCCTCCCAGGACTGGGCACCTCGCTGCCGGGCGATCGGGGTGTAGTACCAGCGGACCCGCCGGCCGACGCGCTCGGTCAGCTCGGCGAGGACCTTGTTCTGCGCCAGCGTCATGACGCCGGCATGCAGCGCCGCGTTGGCGGCCACGACCGCGTCGACATCGTCGGCCGCCACCGCCTCCACCCCTTCGCGCCAGAGCGCCCGCAGCCGCTCGACCGCGCCGTCGGCGCCGGCATCGGCGGCGTTGGCCGCGGCCAGGCGCGCCGCCTCGGTCTCCAGCAGGGCGCGGACCGCGAGGAGCTGGTCGGCCTCCTCCTCGGTGGGCAGGTGCACGAAGGCGCCCTGGGCGGGCCGCAGGTCGACCCAGCCTTCGTTGCTGAGGCGCTGGAACGCCTCGCGGACGGGCTGGCGGGAGATGCCGAGCTGCTCCGCCAGCTCGTTCTCGACCAGATGCTGCCCCGGCCGCAGGACACCCCGGGTGATCAGTTCGAGCAGGGCATCGTAAGCGCCCTCACGCAGCGGCACCGGACGCTTCAGCGGCTGCACGACGGGTTGGTCCGGATAGCCGGAGGACATGGTGTGGACTCCTGCGGGAACGAGGCGATGGGTTGGGCTCGTGCCGATTGTAGACAAGATGCAGTCGCCCAGCCGAACGCACGGCCACGGCCGCTGGTCCGGTATGGATTGACAGGAGGGGATTGTGTATTCTACAGAGTATACTGTAGACGATTGTTCGCCCGCCTTCCCGCACCATCAACCCCTGCCAGAAGGCCTGGTGCACATGCCCAAGCGAATGAGCGACGAAGCGCTGCAACTGCGCTTCGATGACGGGCACCAGCAGCGCTACTTCTCGAACCGGCGTGACCTGCTGGAGTCCGTGCTCTGGTTCAGCCGGCAGAGCCCAGACCCTCGCTTCGAGGTGTGGGAAGAAGGCGAACCGGTCCTTCTCGCCGATGGCCGGAAAGCAGGAAAGCGCTTCGAGCTGCGAGAGGTTCTCGATCTCCGCAAGGACGGTGTGCGCGACTCCATCCAGGCCGAGTTCGAGTCCCTGAGCAAATAAAGGAAGGGAGCCTACCAGAGAAGAAAGCGCTGCCCGTTTCAAGTAACGGCCCTTGCGAATAGAGGGAGATGCCATGAGCAGCGACGCGGTTGCATCGTACCGTCAGGTTGTCGACAAATACGGGCGCTCTTATCGTGTCGGGGAATCGCCGGAGGCGCTGACCGGCATGCCCCGCTGGGTATTCATCGTCGTGCCATGGATCGCGATGATGCTGATCAGCACCTTCGAATACGGCTGGGGAACCGCCGAGGACACCCTGGGCAAGGTCTACGGGTGGAACCTCAACCAGCTGAGCTGGCTCTTCACCATGTGGGTCATCTTCGAGGCCGGCGCGTCCTTCCCGACCGGGTGGCTGCGGGAACGCGACATCCTCCCCCCGCGCCGGGCGGTGTTCATCGGCGGGATCGCCGTCGCGGTCTCATTCATCATGCTGACCGCCTCCAAGAGCCCCTGGGTCGCCTTCGTCGGCTGGACGGTCATCGGCGGTCTGGGCGCGGGCATGATCTACTCGAGCTGCATCAATATCGCCTCCAAGTGGTACCCGGACAGGAAGGGTCTCCGCACCGGTTTGATCAACGGAGGGTTCGCCTACGGGTCGGTGCCGTTCATCTACCTCCTCGGCGCGACCTTCCACGTCAGTGACTTCAAACAGGTCCTGATCCTGCTGGGCGTCGGGCTCGGGGCCGGCCTGCTGGTGTGCAGCAGGTTCTTCAGGGACCCGCCCAAGGACTGGTGGCCTGCCGAGGTGGACCCGATCCAGTTCAGGGAGGCAGCCGAGCAGGCCCGCGAGCTGGGGACGCAGAAGAACCCCCAGGCGGTGCGGCAGTGGCCGATCGAGCTCTCCAGCCGTACGCCACAGCTCTACCTGCTGTGGTTCAACATGGTGGTGATCCTCGCGGTCGGGTTGTTTGGCATCGCCTACACGGTCCCGGAGGCCCAGAACCTCGGCTGGGCCGGGTTCGCCGCCATCACCGCCGGGGCGATGTTCAACCTGATCGACGGGATCGGCAGGCCCCTCGCGGGCTGGATCTCGGAGTTCATGGGCCGCCATGGCGCCATGCGGCTGACCTTCGCGATCATGGTGGTCGGCCAGCTCGGCCTGCTCTGGGGTGCCAAGGCCCATTCGTTCGCGATCTTCCTGATCGCTTCGGGAGTCACTGGCCTCTGCGTCGGCATGCAGTTCCCCCTGTTCGCGACCATCACCGCCGACTACTACGGCGAGTCGGTCAACGCCCAGAACTACGGCGTCGTCTACAGCGCCAAGATCCCCGGCGGCCTCGCCGGCGGCGTCCTCGGCGCCTGGGTGATCACCCACCTCGGCAACACCGCCCCGTTCACGATCTCCGCGGTGCTTGCATTCATCGCCATCCTGCTGACTTTCACCCACAAGCAGCCAACCCTCGAGCAGTACGAGCGCGCCACCGCCCGTGGCAAGCTCGTCACCGGCCCCGCCACGCCCGAGCCGACCGCATAGCGATATTCATAGCAATCGAGTCAGCGCCACCGTCAGCGGCATCGACGGTGGCGCTGACGCATGCTGCGGATGTGGGTACGGTGATTCAGATGGTCGCCCGGAGGACGCGGGTCGCGCCGTCGAAGTCCGCAAGGCGCACCCGGGCCGCCTCGGGTGGCATGGCGGCGCTCCCCCGGTCCATCCACAGACCCTGCTGGATCTGGAAGGCCGAGCGCAGCGACATCAGCGCCACCTGCAGGTCGCTGAGGGCACGCGAGACGAGCAGGTTCGGTGCCTCCGGAAACAGGCTGTGCAGCCTGGCCGAGAACTGGTCCATGAGGCGTTCGGTCTCGTCCCACCGCCGCTCCGCCAGGGCGAGGGCGCTGCCGCGGTCCGCAACCTCGTCCTCAACCTCGCCCTGACCCGCCTCCTCGTCCTCGCCTTGGCCTTGGCCTCCGGGCTCCTCCCCGCCGCCGCCAGCGCTGAGCCGCGCGTCGAGCCGGTCGTGGATTGCCGCTGCCAGAGAGCAGGTCTCCTGCGCCCGCCACTGCCAGCTCTGCTGCTCCACGGCCCGCCGCCGCCACGAACGGACCCGCGGCACCAGCGCCGCCAGCACCAGCACGACCGCGAAGACGATCACGACCAGCATGCCCGCACCGCCAGGGTCTGTCCCCCGCCGAGTCGCGGGGGGCCCGTTTCTGCTTCCATCTCCTGAGCCTGCTGGAGAGGGTGCGGGCGGTCGTCATCCGGACGGGATGATCTTGTGCTGCCCCCTACAGCAGGCCCAGCCGCCTGGCGCGGTTGACGGCGTCACGGCGGCTGGCGACGCCGAGCTTGCGGTACAGGTGCTGGGTGTGCGTCTTCACGGTGTTCACCGAGACGGACAGCTCGGCGGCGATCTCGACGGCGGACAACTGCGTCGGCAGGTAGCGCAGGACGGTCTGCTCCCGCTCGGTGACCGGCTCGGAGATCGCGCCTGGCGCTTCCGGCACGAGCTGCGGGACGCCGCCAGCCTCCTGGTCGAACATGGCGAGCAGCCCGACCACCAGTGCCGGATGCTCGCTGCCACGGTCGAGCTGGCGGGTGAGCAGGGCCCGGATCTGGACGGACCCGTCGACGAAGACGCGCCGGTAGTCCTCGGCGGCAGCCAGCGTCAGGGCATCTTCCAGCGCGGCGGCGGCGCGGTCGTCGTCGCCGCGCTCGGCTGCCACGGCGGCGTCCAGCAGCGCCCCCACAAGGATCGTGTAGGGGTGGACGGCTTGCGCCATGCCAGCGTCCGGGCGGGAGGCGAGCGTCGCCGCCGCGCCGTCGAGGTCGCCCTCGGCCTGCTGCACCATGGCCAGGATCACTGCGGCGTCGGCCGGCATCAGTGCGGCGCTGGCAGCACCAACGTCAGGGGACAGCAGGGCCCGTGCTGCTCCCGTGTCGCCGGTGGCAGCGAGGATGGCGGCCTCGCTGACCCGCATGACAGCGTCGACGACGTAGGGAGGCTGCCAGCCGGCGCTGTCGCAGACAGCGGCCGCCGCGCGCAGCGCCGCCAGGGCCGCGTCCAGCCTGCCCTGGCTCTGCAGCAGCCAGCACTGCACGATGGCGACTGCGACCGCGTCGACCCGTCCGTGGGCGGCCTGCGACGCACGCTCCAGGTGGCGGGTCGCCGCGGTCAGCTCGTTGCGGTGGTAGTGCGACCAGGCTGCCGCCAAGTGGCCGCCGAACGCCTGCATCGTCTGCGACCAGCCACGCCGTTCGGCGAAGCCAACCGAAGCATGCCCGAGGTCGCTGGCGCGCTGGAGCCTGCCGCGGGTCATCTCCGCCAGTGCGAGCTGGCTCAGGCAGTCCAGTAGGGTGAGGCTCTCCCAGGCGGCCGCCGTCCGGCGGACCAGGGCCAGGCTCTCCTCCAGGTGGGCAGCGGCCAGCTCGACGTCGCCGCTCCACAGCTCAGACACAGCCAGGCATGCCTGCGCCGCGGCACGGAGATTCGCGGCGGCGCCGGACCATTGCGGCGCTCCCTCGCCCCCGTCCAAGAGCCGGAGCAGCTCCCCAGCGGTGCCGCGGAGCCCCTCCGGGTCGCCCAGCAGCCGCGCCCGGTACGCGTGGACAAGGGCCAGCGCAAGGGCGAACTCGCCGTGGCGGCCGGCGGCCACCGTGGCCGCGTTGGCCTCGGCCAGCAGCAGGTCGCCTTCGGCGGCCTGCACGTCGCCGAAGTTGAGGTGGCTGCCAGCGGCGGCGACCTCCAGCTCCGCGTCACCGCGGAGCTGCTCGGACGGCAGCCGCGCCAGCAGGTCGCGCAGGGTGATGGCGCCGGCCCACAGGATCGCCCAGCGCTCGACCAGCAGGCTGCGGGCGTAGTCCCAGTCCTCGGCGGCGAGCGCGTGGTGGATCGCGTCCAGGGTGGCGCTGCCGTTGGCGTTGCGCCCGTGCCAGCGCGCAGCTCGCCGGTGCAGTTCCGCGACCTGCTGGGGCAGTGTCCGGCGCAGTTCCGCCCGCAGCAGCTCGGCGAACAGCCGGTGGTAGCGGTACCAGGTGCGCTTGGCGTCGAGGGGGACCAGGAACGCGTTGGCCAGTTCCAGCTCCACCAGTTGCTGCGCGCCCCCGTGGCGGCCGGTGAGCGCGTCGGCCAGCTCGCCGGTCAACCGTTCGGCCACGCTGGTGTGCAGCAGGAACTCGCGCACTTCGGCGGGTTGCCGGGCGAGCACCTGCTCGCGCAGATAGGCCGCGATGGCGCCGTCGCCACCGCCAAACGCGGCGATGTACGCACTAGGATCCTCCCGGTGCAGGCGCGGTGCCTGGGCGGCCAGCCGCAGGCCGTGGGCCCAGCCCTCGGTACGCGCCCAAAGGACCGCCACCTCGTCGTCGTAGAGGGACACGCCAGCCCGGTCGAACAGCTCGGCGGCCTCGGTGCGGTTGAGGGCCAGCTCGGTCATGCGCACCTCAGTGACCTCCCCGGCGACCCGCAGCCGCGACAGCGACATGGCGGGATCAGTCCGGCCCGCCAGGATCAGCCGCAGCTGCGCGGGGGCACGACGGACCAGCAGCTCGATGTGGGCGAGCGAGCGGCCGGTGAGCTCCTGGATGTTGTCGAGCACGACCACGACCGGGCCGGACAGCTCCCCCAAGCCGTTGCTCAGCGCTGCCAGGAACGCCCCAACGCCATCGGCCACGCCGCCCTGTTCGGGTGGGGCGAGGGTGGCCAGGCTGGCGCCGTCCGGGACGGCGCCAGCGCTCCGGAGGGCGGCAAGGACCCGCGCCAGGAGGCGCGAGGGGTCGTTGTCGGCCGGGTCCAGCGACACCCAGGCCACGGGCCCGGGGGGACGTCCCTGCCAGGCCCACGAGGCGAGCAGCATCGTCTTGCCCGCTCCCGCCGGGGCGCTGACCACCGTCAGCGAGCCCTGCGTCGCCGTGGTGAGCAGGTCGAACAGTCGCGGTCGAGCCACCAGCCACATCGGCACCTGAGGAAGGTGCGGGTTCGTGGTACGCATCTGGCTGTCGCTAGAGCGGGAAGCTGTGGACGCCCTGAGGCCGACCTGATCGACGGCGGCCTTCCTCACGATCCCTCATGCTCCGCTCCAGCCAGACAAGGGCCCTTCCAGGGCCGAGATGGATGGCTACGCGCCGACGGCATCCCGCAGGCGGCGGGCGTCGGGAGGGGGAAGACTCCAGGGGATGCCGAACTAGCATAAACCAGCGCGTCAATTTGTCCGCGGGAAGGCTCATGCGGCCGGTCGCAGCACCTCGATGGCGCGGGAGGTGATCCGCTCCACCTCTTCAGGCGGGAGCTTCGACCCTCCCCGGACCATGCCGGCGAGCTGCCGTGGGACGGCCATCTGCACGCCATGACGGGCCAGCCGGCTCAGCCCCAGCGGCAGGCGGCTGTGGACGCACAGCAGCGGCCGGATGGAGGTGGCCGCACCGCCGGCGAGGGCGTCGGCGACTGCCGCGGCCTCCGAGCGCAGCCCCCGCCACAAGCCTGCCGTGGCGCCGCCCGCAGGCGCCCATGGCTTCCCCCTGAGGACCCGCACGAGGCGGCTGCGCTGCCACGACTCGACCAACCAGACGCCGGTCGGGCCGACGACCACGTGGTCGAGGCTGGCTGGCCAGCCGGGCAGGGTGACGTCGTGGACCACCAAGTGGCCCTCCTTTTCGAGCGGCTCCAGCTCCCGGGCGGTGCGGCGCTGCGCCGCGGCCTGCCGCCGCCAGACGCTGACGCTGGCGGAGGGGCGGAAGCGGAGCCGCCAGCCGGCGACCAGCCCCGCGAGCAGGGCCATGGGCCAGCCGAGCCACGCCCCGACCGCCGCACCGATCAGCAGCCCGCCGCCGAGTGCGGCGGCGGCGACCAAACTGCACCGCCACCAGCAGCCACACCGCCATGCCTCGTACTCGAGCTCGCGGCGCCGCTGGTAGGCGGCCTGGGCGGAGGCGCCAGCCTGGCTCTTGCGTGGGTCGGGGCGCGAGCCGACCAGGACCGGCTTCCCGCTGGACGCTGTCCAGATCTCCTCCGCCAGCTCGCGGACGCGCTCCCGGCTGAGCCGGCGGACGGTGAGGCCGGCGCAGTCCGCGCCGGCCTCGTTGCAGCCGCAGGCGCGACCGCCCTGCGCGTGCTTGCCAGCCATCTCCCCTCCCGCGGCGTGCAGCGGGCCTTCGCCCGGTCACGGTCGAGCGTCGCATCGACTCGGTGGCCGTTCCTCCTCCCGTCGGGATGATTCCGGTGCGCTCCTGTCCTGGGCGGCGCTGGTCGCGTCGGCGTCAGAGCAGCTCGAGCTCGCGGGCGCGCCGGACTGCGTCGCGGCGGCCGGCGCTGTCGAGCTTGCGGTAGATGTGCTGCAGGTGGGTCTTGACGGTGTTCACCGACACGAACAGCTGCGACGCGATCTCGGTGGTGGACATGACGGTCGGCAGGTAGCGCAGCACGGCCCGCTCGCGGTCGGTCAGCTGCTCGGGCAGCGCCGCGAAGTCGCCACCGCCGTCCCGGACGGAGCGGCTGGCGGCGTTGAGCAACTCGCTGATGAACGCGGCGTGTGGCGACCCTCGCTCCAGCGCGGCGCTGAGCAGCGCGTGCACCGGCGCACCCGCCTCGACGAAGACGCGGCAGTGGCCCTCCGGCTCGGCCAGTTCGATCGCGCGTTCCACGGAGCAGGCCGCGCCGTACCGGTCGCCCAGCGCCGCCCGTGCCACGGCGTCGAGCAGCCACGCCTCGATCAAGGCAGGGAGGTGGACGAGCCGCACGGTGCCGTCCAGGCACGGCGCGAGGGCCTCGACGGCCCCGTCCGGGTCCGCGCCGGCGAGCCGCAGGCGGGCCTGGACCACGGCGAAGGCGGGCGCGTCACTGGGCGCCAGGCCGAGGGTGCCGGCCAGCGTGCTGGCTGAGATGCTGTCGCCAGCCAGGGCGAGCAAGCGGGCCTCGCCCCAGCACAGGACACGCCGGGCGGCAGGGCTCGGCTGCCGGTGCCAGAGATCCTGCATGCCGCGCAGCACCCCAAGACCTGCGGCCGGGTTGCCGTCGGCGGTCAGGATCAGCGCCCTGCCGAGCGTGACCGCGGCGGCCAAGGTCGGCGTGGGTGCGTGGCGCGCCGCTTCGCTGGCGGCCACGATGCAGCGGTGGGCATCCGGGAGCTCGTCGCGGGTGTGGTGGACCCAGGCGAGGACCAGGTGCGCCCAGGCCGCATGGGACGTCCGCGACCATCCGCCGCGGGCGGCCAGCTCAAGCGCCGCCTGGGCGGTCCTGGCCGCCCGGCGTGCCTGCCCCCTGATCCCGGCGAGCAGGGCGAGCATGCTCAGGCAGTCGAGCACGAGGAAGTCGCGCTCCGCTCTGGTCGCGACGGTCAGGCCCTGCTCCAGGTGGGACGCGGCCGCGTCGAGGTCGCCGGCCCACAGCTTGGCGACACCGAGGTTGGCCAGCACCAGCGCATGCTTGTCCGCGTCGCTGCCGAACCGGTCCCAGCCAGGCGCCGATGCCTGCGCCTGCGCCAGGGTCAGCAGCTCCTGGGCGGCCACGACCGCCCCGTCCGGATCCTCCCGCGCCCTCGCCCGGAGCAGCCGCACCACGGCAGCGGCCAGCGCCAGGTGGCGACGCTGCTCGCCAGACGCAGCGGTGGCGGCCTCGGCCCTCTCCAACCACAGGTCGGCCCGCTCCAAGTCGCCGAGACCGAGCAGCGTCCCTGCGTAGGCGACCGCCAGTTCGGGGTCGGCGCCGACCAGCTCGGACGGCAACTGCGCCAGCAGGTCGCCGAGCAGCCCCAGGTCTCCGTTGATGAAGTCACCGCTGATGAACAGGTTGAACCAGTGGTCGACGACGAGCTGAGCGGCGACGTCCCAGGCCTCGGCCGCGATCGCGTGGCGGATCGCGTCCAGCTCACAGCCGTTGGCGGCGTACCAGGCAGCGGCGCGCCGGTGCAGCTCGCGCGCCTGGAGCGGGTGCCTGCGCTGCAGTTCCGCGCGCAGCAGGTCGACGAAGAGCTGGTGGTAGCGGTACCAGGAACGCGAGCGGCCTTCTGCGGTCAGGAAGGCGTTGGCCCGCTCCAGCTCAACGAGCAGCAGGTCGGCGCCCTCGTCGCCGGTGAGCGCGCGGGCGAGCCCACCGCTGAGCCGGTCGACCACACAGGTCTGCAGGAGGAAGTCGCGGGTGGCCGCCGGCAGCCGGACCAGCACCTCGCCCAGCAGGTAGTCGGCGACTGTGCGGTCGTCGCCGGTGAACTCCTCCACGAACCGGCCCGGCTCCGGATGGTGCTTCAGCGACAGGCTCGCGAGGCGCAGCCCAGCCGGCCAGCCCTCGGTGCGAGCCCACAGCGAGGCCAGCGCAGCCTCGGTGAGCGCCACGCCCTGCTCGGTGAGCAGTTCCCTGGCCTCGTCCTGGGTGAAGGCCAGGTCCAGCACGCGCAGCTCCGTCAGGTCGCCCGTGACCCGCATGCGGTGCAGCGACAGGTCCGGCTCGGCACGCGTCCCGACGACCAGCCGCAACTGCGCCGGGGCGTGCCGCATCATGAACTCGAGCCCGACCAGCACCGCCGGGTCGTTGACCTCGTCCAGGTCGTCGAGGACGAGCACGACCGGCCCCAGTAGCTCCGCGAGGCCGCCGACGAGCAGGCAGAGAAAGGTCTCGTCGCTGCCGCGCAGTGGTGGTGTGAGCGTGCACAGGATCCCGCCGGCGGGGACGGCCCCGGAGTGGCGCAGCGCGGCAAGGACGTGCGCCCAGAACCGGGTCGCGTCGTTGTCGAGGGCGTCGACCGACAGCCACGCCACCGGCCCTGGCGCCCTCCCCGCCTCGGCCCAGGAACTCATCAGGACGGTCTTGCCCGCGCCCGCAGGGGCGACCAGCACCGTGAGCGGCCCGTCGACCGCACATTCCAACAGGTCGAGCAGGCGGGACCGGAACATGATCCGCTGCGACGTATGCGGCACCTCAAGCTTGGTCGCGACCAGCGGCGCGTCGGCGCGGCGCCGGGAGCGCTTGCAGTCCGCCGCGCGGGGATGTGGTCGCGTCGGCTCGATCGGCAGCCGGTCTGCCCCGCGTCGAATTACCGTCACCATGCTCCGCTCCCGATCGCCGACGGGTTGTTCCGCGCCCCCTCTCGAACATAGGTTCCGCTATTCGCCTCGGAAATCGGGCCGAGAATTCCGCGCATTTCCCATGCCCTCGGACGCCTCAGGTTTGCACACCGCAGATCAAGCTGCCTTCACCCCAACAGGATGAAATTTCACTCTGACAATTCGATCAAGAGGTTGTGGGCACCGCGGTCGTCAGCGGTACCGCAGTGGTGGGAGGCGTTGCGGTCGTGGGCGTCGCGGTCGTGGGCACGGCGGTGGTGACGGGCGCCGCGGTGGTGACGGGCACAGCGGTGGTGACGGGCGCCGCAGTGGTGACCGGCACGGCGGTGGTGGCGGGCGCGGCGGCGGCGCTCGGCCTGGACAAGGCCCAGACGACCAGGCCCACCGTCAGGAAGGCGACCAGGATGATGACGCTCAGCGCTACCACCACCGCGGCGCGCTGTCCCGGACGATCCGCTCCCATCGCCGTCGGTGCTGGCGCCTGGCCGTATCCCTGGCTCTGGTCCTGGGATTGGACGGCGGCGATGCGAAGCAGGTCCGCCTGCAGTTGCGTGGCGGTCTGGTAGCGCTGCGCCGGGTTGCCGGCAAGCAGCCGCGCGACGAGCTGGTCGAGCTGCGGCGGGATCACGTTGGCCGGCTCGGCGCGCGAAGGGGCCAGGGCGTCCAGCGGCGTGCCGACCCGAGCGTCCGGCGGCGGGAACCCGACCAGCAGCGCATACAGCACGGCGCCCAGCCCGTACAGGTCGCTGCGCGCATCGCCACGCCCGCCCGCGCGGACCTCCGGCGCAAGATAGGTGCTGACCACGCCCGCCCCCGTGCCCACGCCGGTGCCGACCTCGGGTATGGTCTCGACCCCGGGCGTGGCCGGCCAGGTCCAGGGCGCCAAGCCGAAGCCGGTGACCTTGACGCCATGCGGCCCGGCGAGCACCGCCCGCGGGTCAAGGCAGCCGTGCGTGACCCCGACCCGGTGTGCGGCAGCCAGCGCGGCGGCCACGTCAGCACCCATCCCGGCCACCTCCCTGGCCGGCAGGGGCCCCCGCCGCCGCAGCATCGCGCCCAGCTCCTCGCCTCCGACCGGCTCCCGGATCACGAAGCTGCGGTCCTGGTCGCGGCCCCAGTCATAGACCCGGGCAACGCCAGCGTCATCCACGGCGGCGACCTGCCGCAGGTGCGCCTCAAACGCCTGCTGCCCGGCCGTGGTGCCCAGTTGGGGCAGATGGAGGATCTGGAGCACCACCGGCCGGTCCAGCCGCACATCACGGCCGAGGAACTCATCGACAAACGGGCGCTGGTCCCCTGGCTGCTCAGCCTCGTAGCGACCAGCAAGCACAAACTCCACCACAGCCTCCTCTGCCCGTTGACCTCTGGCCCGCTGACAGGCGCAGACCCAGTGCAGCACAAGACCGGGCGAGCGGTCCTCACCCACAAGGGATGATCCGGCACAAGGCAGCTGACGCTCGCCAGATCACTCTTTCTGGGTGATGACCACTCACCCAGAAGGACCCGACATTAGGGACGTCGAATCGATGGTCAGGCACGGCCCGGGTCTATGGCCAGGGCCGCGACCGGAACCGGAAGAGGTCCCGCATGAAGAAGATGGTGAAAGTCGTTGCCCTGGTCGCGGCGGTGCTCGCCTCCGCCGGGCTGATCGCCCGCAAGTGGGCTTCCCGTGGGCCAGAGTCGATGCCGTCCGCAGGGTCCGCAGGGATGGACCCAGCCCCGGACAGCGAGTGAGCGTCGGGGCAGCGGCGCTGCCACAGGCACGGGCCAGACCCGACCGCGGTCGCCGCGCCCGGGAAGCCGCAGCGGCGCTGCCGTTCGTGATCATGGAGTCGAAGCTGGCTCCGCCCGCAGGACGCCGCGAGCTGGTGGTCCGGACGACCCTCCTCGACCGGCTCGACGCCACGGGCGCGGCGCCGGTGGTCGCGGTCATCGCTCCGCCCGGATATGGGAAGACCTCCCTGCTGGCCCAATGGCGGTCCCGGGGAGCACGGCCCTTCGCCTGGGTGTCGCTCGACCAGCACGACAACGACCCAGCCGTGCTGCTGGCCCACGTCGCTGCCGCGCTCGACCAGATCGAGCCCGTCGACCGGGGGGTGTTCCAGGCGCTGACGGTCCCGGGCATCCCGGTCGCCCGCGCCGTGCTTCCGCAGCTTGGCGCCGCGCTGTCTGCCGTGGGGTCCAGCCTCGTCCTGGTCCTCGACGATCTCCACCTGCTCAAGAACCGCCACTGCGTGGAGGCCATTGCCACCCTGGCCGAGCACCTCGCGGATGGGTCGCAGCTGGTCGTCGCCGGCTGCGGCGAGCCGCCGCATCTGCTCGCGCGCCTGCGCAGCGAGGGCTGCCTCGCCGAGATCGGCCGCGACGACCTCGCTATGGACGCCCCTGAGGCCGCTTCGCTGCTGCGGGCCGAGGGGATGGACCTCCCTGCCGCCGCCGTCGACCGACTCGTCCGGCGGACGGAAGGTTGGCCGGCGGCGCTCCACCTCGCCGCCACCTCCGCCAAGCAGAGCGGCGCCGACACCACCGCCGCCAGTGCCATCGCGGCGCTGGCCGGCAGCGACCGCCTCCTGGTCGACTACCTGCAGTCGGTGCTGCTGTCACGGCTGTCGCCGAGGGAGGTCCGCTTCCTGCTGCGGACCTCCGTACTCGATCGCATGTCCGGGCCGCTGTGCGACGCCGTGCTGCAGACCACCGGGTCGGCGCAGGTCCTCGAATCGCTGGAGCGCTCGAACCTGCTGGTGGTCCCGCTCGACCGGGGCCGGGTGTGGTACCGCTACCACTACCTGGTCCATGAGCTGCTACGCAGCCAGGTCGAGCGCCACGAACCCGAACTGGCCACCTTGCTCGCCCTCCGTGCGTCGCAGTGGTGCGAGCACAACGGGCAGCCCGAGGCCGCCGTCGAATACACCATGCGGGCAGACGCCGCCGAACAGGCCGCACGGCTGGTCGAGCAGCTCGCCCTCGCCGCCTACCACCGCGGCCAGCTCGGCACCCTCAGCCGCTGGTTCGGCTGGTTCGACGAGCGCGGCCTCATCGAGCGCTACCCCGCGGTCACCGTCCTCGGAGCCTGGGTGCATGCGCTGGCCGGCCACCCCGCTGCTGCCGAGCGCTGGGCCGAGGTGGCCGGACGCAGCTCGTCCGCGGCCATGCCGCCGCATCCAGGGGCCGCCGGCGGCACCCCGCTGGAGGCCCTGACGGCGATCCTCAGCGCGACGCTGTGCCACGACGGGATCGAACCGATGCGCAGCGATGCCGAGGTTGCGCTGGCGCGGCTGCCGGCCGGCAGCCGCTGGCAGCCGACGGCGCTGCTGCTGCTCGCCGTCTCGCACCTGCTGGCCGGCGAGCCAGGCTCTGCCGACCGCCTCCTGGCAACCGCCGCCGAAGGCGCCGAAGACGCCGCTGCAGCCGACACCGCCGTGGTCGCGCTCAGCGAGCGTGCCATCCTGGCGCTCGAACGGCAGGAGTGGAGCGAGGCCAAGACCCTGGTCGAGCGGGCCCGGTCGTTGATCAAACGGTCGCAGCTTGACGAGTACCCGACCAGCGCCCTGCTGTACGCGGTCGCAGCGCGGGTGGCAATCCACTATGGCGAGGTGCGGTGTGCCCGCGAAGATCTGGTGCGGACCCAGCGCCTGCGGCCCCAGCTGACCTCCGCGCTACCCTGGCTCGCCGTCCAGACCCGGCTTGAGCTGGTCCGTGCCAACGTCGCCCTCACCGATGCCGCCGGGGCCAGGACCGTGCTGCGCGAAGCCGACGGGCTGCTGCTGCGGCGGCCACAGCTCGGCGTCCTGCCCGGCCAGGCCGAGGAACTGCGCGCGCAGCTCGACAAGCTCCGCGCCGACGTCGCCGGGGCGTCGTCGCTGACCGCAGCCGAACTGCGCGTCCTCCCGCTGCTGTCGACCTACCGTTCGTTCCCTGAGATCGGCGAGCAACTGCACGTGTCACGGCACACCGTCAAGTCGCACGCCATGTCGATCTACCGGAAGTTCGGCGTCTGCTCCCGCAGCGAGGCGATCCAGCACGCCAGGGACCTCAGCCTGATCTGACACTGGCAGCGCCCGTCCGGGCGCTGCCAGTACGGGCGCTGCGCTGTCCTTCATTGGCGCGCGAACGCGGCGCGGGCTTCGGCCGCCAGGTCGTCGAACGGCTCGCCGCTGACGTCGATGACGACGCGCTTGATCCTGCCGCCGACGAACGGCCAGGGAGCGTCGCCGGCGTAGTCGTCGGTGACGGGCTCGGCGCCCGAACGCCCGACCACCAGGCCGCCGCCACCGAGGCCGAACTTGCCGGGCTGCGTCCTGATCACGCCCACTCCGACGTTCCTGTCCTTCACGTAGAGGCTGAGCGTGCCCTGGGCAGGCATGGCGTCGCCCTCCCGGTTGAAGGAGACCGACACGACGGTGTGGCCGGTCGGGATCGGCTCGCCGGACTCGACGGTCTGCAGCAGCTCGCCGATCCAGTTGTAGACGTACTTGAACTTGCCGTCCCGCACGTAGATGGCGTGCCCGCCGAACCGTGAGCCCATGGAGAAGATGGTGCCGCTGGCCTCCGGCGTGTCGATCTCCACCTCGGCGGCAATCGTATAGGAACGGTTGCGGAGGTTGGGCGCGACCGACTCGGGGATCTCCGCCCCGCCCGGGTAGTAGACATAGCGGGTGCGCGGCTTGGTGAGCTGAGGCCGCTCGGTGGTCAGGATCTCGACGGCGGTGCGCGACTCGAGCGGCAGCGCCTGGTACTTGCCCGCCTCGGCCCACCACAACGCGATCAGCGCCTGCAGCTTGCCGGGATGCTGGCGGGCGAGGTCATGGCACTCGCTGGGGTCCGCCTCGGTGTCGAACAGCTCCCAAGGCTGCAGGTGGAAGTCACCCCACGAGTCGGGCGCCGCGGGCACGGCGGTGGCGGCCTTCCAGCCCTGGTGCCAGATCGCGCGGGTGCCGAGCATGGAGTAGAACTGCGTCTGTTTGCGGTTCGGCGCGGCAGCGTCGTCGAAGCTGTAGCGGAAGCTGACGCCTTCGAGCGGCTTTTGGGTGTAGCCGTTGACGACCTCGGGCAGCTCCACGCCGAGGCACTCCAGCAGGGTCGGCACGACGTCGATCGCATGGCAGTACTGGCGGCGCCGCTCGCCGGTCGCGTTGATGCCCCGCGGCCACGAGACCACCAGCGGGTCGGCGGTGCCGCCCTCGTAGTTGGCGTAGCGCTTCCACAGTTTGAACGGGGTGTTGAAGGCCCACGCCCAGCCGTTCGGGTAGTGGTTGTAGGTCCTCGTCCCGCCCAGCTCGTCGAGATACTTGAGGTTCTCCTCGATGGTGTCGGGGATGCCGTTGAAGAACTTGTTCTCGTTCACCGAGCCGTTCGGGCCGCCCTCGCCCGAGGCGCCGTTGTCGGAGACCAGCACGACGATGGTGTTGTCGAGCTGGCCGCTCTCCTCCAGGTAGTCCAGCAGCCGCCCCAGCTGGTGGTCGGCGTGACTGAGGAACCCGGCGTACACCTCCGCCATCCGCGCGAACAGCCGCTGCTCGTCGCCGGACAGGGAGTCCCACGGCTGCACCGTGTCGAATGCCGACCACGGCTTGCCGTCGTGGCTGGTGGTCTCGGCGTAGGGGTTGATCGGGGACAGCTCCGCCCCCTCGGGCAGGAGCCCCATCTGGCGCTGCCGCTCGAACACGAGCTCGCGGTACCGCTCGTACCCCATGTCGAACTTGCCCTTATAGCGGTCGGCCCACTCCTTCGGGACGTGGTGCGGGGCGTGCGCGGCACCCGGGCAGTAGTAGAGGAAGAACGGCTTGTCGACCGCGATCGCCTTGGCGTCCTGGACGAACTGGATCGCTTTGTCGGTGAGGTCGGCCGATAGGTGATAGCCCTCCGCCGGCGACTTCGGCGGCCGGACGGGGTGGTTGTCGTGGATCAGGTCGGGATACCACTGATTCGTCTCGCCGCCGAGGAACCCGTAGTAGCGCTCGAAGCCCCGCCCGAGCGGCCACTGGCGCTTGGACGATGCCAGGTTCATCTCGTCCTCGGCGCACAGATGCCATTTGCCGACGTGGTAGGTGTTCCAGCCGCGCTCGCCCAGCACCTCGGCGAGGTTGGCGCACTCGAACGGGACGTGGCCGTTGGCGTTCGGGAACCCGGAGGTCGCCTCGGTGATGCAGGCCATGCCGTTGGTGGTGTGGTTGCGCCCAGTCATCAGGCAGGAGCGGGTCGGCGAGCACAGCGCGGTGGTGTGGAAGTTGGTGTAGGTGAGCCCCTGTTCGGCGATCCGCCGGAGGTTCGGCGTCTCGATCAACCCGCCATAAGGCTCCATCGCCGAGAAGCCCACGTCGTCGAGCACGACATAGAGGACGTTCGGGGCTCCTTCCGGCGCCATGGGCTGCGTGTACGGCCCCCAGTCCGGAACCGAGTCCTTGATATCGATGTTGACGACACCCTTGAACGGCGTACCCATTGCTAGCCTCCTGGGACGGCTGCGATCGTCGCTGCACCGTCCCACCAGGCCGGGTCGCGGCCATCCTCCCGTCAGGATGAAGTTGGCCCTGAGGCCGCGGGCAGCCGCAGCAGGCCGAGGTCCTCGGCGCGCCGGATGGCCTGGCCACGGGAGGAGACGCCGAACTTCCGGTAGATCGACCTGGCCTGCGACTTCACCGTGTGGGCCGACACGTGCAGCTGCTCGCCGATCCCGCGGAAGGAATGATGGGTCGGCAGCAGCGGGAGCAGTCGCAGCTCGGCTGCGGTCAGCGAGGCTGCTCCGGGGGCGTCGGCGCGGACGCGGTCGAGCCGTTCGCGGAGCTGGGCAGCCTGCTCGGGGAGGACGCCGAGCTGGGGCCGCCGCCGCACCAGGTCGCCGACCTCCCGCAACAGCGTCCTCGCGCTGGCCGTCTCCGCCAGCGCGAGGTGGGCGCGGACGAGCTCCAGCCGTGTCTGGGCGGCAAGGAATGACAGGCTGTAGATGAGCTGGGACCGCAGGCGCCGGGCTCGGGCGAGGTCCTGCCGTGCCTGCCGCAGCGCTCCGTTGCGGATGGCCACCCGCGCCGCCACCGCGAACAGCAAGGCGGTGGTCGCGTAGTCGGCCAGCTGCGCGGCCTCCGTAATGGCGCGGCCTCGTTCGACCAGGGCCTCAGCCTCCGCCCACTGCTCGCGTCCGATCGCCACGATGGAGCGCTCCGCGAGGATGAGCGCGGCGGTGTCGGGCGCCCCGGCGTCCTCGGCTACCTCCAGAGCACCGACCAGAACGCGGTCGGCGCTGTCGGGATCACCGGCCAGGAGCTGGGAGATTCCGAGCAGCAGCAGCACGGTCGGACGCAGCGGGTTGCCAACGGGCACCAGCGCCACGGCAGCCTCCGCGTCGGTCCGCATCTGCGCCACTCCGTCGCGGCACAATACCGTCCTGAGCAGCGCCAGCCAGCCGCGGAGCGGGATGCCGAGGACCGGCGCGTTCTCCTGGAGCTGGAGCGATCCGCGTTCGGCGGCGTCAGCCCAGCGTTCGGCGGCGACTGGCTGGCCGGCGAGGGCGTGGACACAGGCCCCGAGCGCGGCGACCGCAGGGTAGCGGTCGAGCAGCCTGTTGCTGTCGAACCAGTCGAGCCATCGCCGCAGGGTCGCGAGCCGTCCGCTGTAGTAGACAGGGAGGGTGAGCTGCGCCACGAGACGGGCGGCGCGATCGGCGTCACCGGCTCCCATGGCATATTCCACGGCGGCCTCGGGCAGGCCGTTGTCCTCGTACCACTGGGCTGCCCGGCGGGTGAGCTCGCGGACCAGCTTGGGCTCACGCCGTTCGACCTCGGCACGCAGCAGGTCCCGCAAGAGGCGATGGTAGCGGTACCACTCGCGGTGCCGGTCCAGCGCCACCACCAGCAGGTTCGCCCGCTCCAGCGAGTCGAGGAGCTGGGCTGACCCGGTGGTGTGCAGGACCGTGTCGCACAGCGGCCCGCATATGCGGTCGAGCACCGCCGTCCGGGTGAGGAAGCTGACCGTCGACGGCGGCAGGCGAGACAACAGCTCCGACCAGAGGTAGTCGGCGACGAGCCGGTCGTCTCCCCCGAAGGGAGTCCCGGTGTTCCCCTGTGTGGCCTCTGCCTGGAACGCCAGGGCCGCGAGGTACAAGCCGACCGGCCACCCCTCGGTCCGGCGGATGAGCTTGGCCGCCTCCGCGCCAGGGAGATGCACGCCCACGCCCTCCAGCAGCGCGCGACCCTCCCGCTGGTCCATCGCGAGCTCTGTGGCCCCGATCTCCAGGACCCGGCCCTGTGCGCGCAGCAACTCCACCGGCAGCGGCGGCTCGGATCGGGAGGCGAGCGCGAGCTGCGACCCGCTGCGCAGGTGCGCCGCGAGTACTCCGACAGCGTCCGTACAGTGCCGGTTGTGGAGTAGCTCCAGGTTGTCGAGGACCAGCGTCAGCGGGCGGGCGCGCGTCGCCAGGACGGCCGCCAGCCGGGGAAGGACAGCTTGCGGGACGAGCATGCTCTGCGAGGTCAGCATGCGGAGGATCTCCGGGTCGACGGGCTCGACCCGGTGCAGCGCGACGGCGATGTAGGTCAGCAGAACGGCCGGGTCGTTGTCGTGCTGATCCAGCGACAGCCACGCGAAAGGCCGCTGCGCCTGCGCCGCCCACTGCACCAGCAGCGTCGTCTTCCCGTAGCCGGGTGGAGCGACGACGGCAATCAGTGGGGTGGCGGCGTTCTCAAGCCGGCGGACGAGTGCCGCCCGTGGCACCGTCCCGCCACGCGCGAATGGCAGCGTCAGCTTCGACTCAAGGATGGCGAACGGCAGACCAGGGCTGATCGGTTCGGGTACCTGGAGCCGGGCGGCCGACTGCCTTCTGGTCATAATGATTTCACCCCGTTCGGGTGATGCGCACCGATCGTGTAGCGGTCAAACTCTTTATGGAGACTGCACGACGACCCCCTGCCCCAGAGAGCGAGAAGCCGGACCGAATCTGCGGAGGTGCGGGCATGGCTGGGCGGCGCGCGCCCACGGCTGCGATGGGCTGTCGCATGCATGCCAGTGTCGACCCTGTCTCCCTCACCCGGAAGAAGGCAACATGAAGGCAACTTCCCCCCAAGGAGGCTACCTGTCCTCAACTCGCCCGAACCAGCTCCCGCCCAGGCAATCTGGCGGCAACCTGCTGGAAACGGTTCCCGCTCAGGCTGAGCACCGCTATCGTCGCGAACATGTCCAACCGAGAAGGCAAGCCAGATGACGGCGCCCCAGGCCTCCAATCCCGATCCCGGCGTCCTGAAACAGGCGCGAGAGCGGCGCGGCCTGTCGCAGACCGACGTGGCCCGCCTGATCGGCGTGCCCGCCAACGACCGCAACCAGATCGGCCGCTGGGAACGCGGCAGCCACAGCCCGCAGCCGCACTACCAGCGACGGCTGTGGGCGCTGTTCCCCGAGCTTGCCCCGGACGGGTGGGCTGAGGTGAACCGGCGCGCGTTCCTCGACGTCCTCAGCGCCTCTGGGATGGTCATGGCCGACACCACCACGAGCCTGATCGCGGGACCCATGGTCGGGGCCAAGCAACCGGCGAGCCTGGCACCCACGGCTGACGCCGGCATGCTGACGCTCGAGGCCAGGAGGCTCGACGACCAGCTCGGCGGTGCCAGGATCTGGCCGCTCGCCCACCGCCTGCCCGGCTTGGCCCTGGCGCTGGGCGACACCCGCTCGGCCGCCGACGCCGCGCAGCTGTGCGGCTGGCTCTGCCTCGACCTCGGCCGCATAGACCACGCGCGGGTCTGGCTGGGTCGCGCGCACGAGCTGGCCAAGGCCGCAGGGGACCGCTCCCTGGACGCCTACGTGCTCGGCCACCAGGCGGTCCTCAACCTTCATGACGAGCGCCCCCAGTGGGCTGCCCGCGCGGCGGTGGCGGCGCAGGCCGCCCGTGGCGCACCGCCAGGGCTGCGGTCCTGGCTCGCGACCGTGGAGGCCGAAAGCCATGCGGCCCTCGGCGATGAGCAGGCCGCCCTGGCAAGCCTCGAACAGGCTGCCATGCTCCTCCCCCACCACGACCCGGCCGAGGCGCCCAGCTGGCTGTACTTCTTTGGCCGCTGGGACCTCACCCAGGTCGAGGGGACCGCGAACCTCCGCCTCGGCCGGACCACCCAGGCACGCGCCGCAGTCCAGGAGACGCTCGCGTCCACCCCAGGATTCGTCAGGGAGCGGGCGGTGCACCTGGCCACGCTCGCAGGCACCCACGCGGTCGATAGCGAATACGGCGAGGCCGCCCGGATCGCGGGGGAGGCGCTGCAGCTGGCTCTGGCGACCGGGTCGGTCCGGGGAGTCCGCCGGGTGCGATGGGTCGCGGCCCGCCTGGAGGGACAGGCCGCTGAGGAGCTACAGGCGCAACTCGCCGGCCGGGACTCCGATTGGCGGGCGCAGCGGCTGCGCTAACCGGGGCGCCGGCCCTCTATCCGGACGTCAGCGTTCCCTGCGCTGCACTCTCCGCCTCGGGATCGCCGCCCGCTCCCCGCAGCACCCAGGCCATGGCGACCGCCAGGCCGGCGCCGAGCAGGGGGCCGGCCAGGTAGACCCAGTAGTGCGCGAAGTCGGGCAGGACCAAGTCGGGGCCGAACGAGCGCGCCGGGTTCATCGACGCGCCGCTGACCGGGCTGGACCACAGCCCGGCGAGGGTGATGTAGCCTCCGACCGCGATCGCCGAGAGCGGCCCGACGTTCTGGGCGCGGGACGCACTCCCCAGGATCGTGCTGACCAGGCCGAAGGTCAGGAGGGCCTCCATCAGCATCGCCTGCGGGTCAGTGATGCCCGGGCCTGGCTCGGTGGCGCCGAGCTGGCCCACCTTGCCGAACATGGCCCACAGCAGCAGGCAGGCGAGCGTGGCCCCGAGGAGCTGCGCCAAGAAGTAGCCGGGCACCCGGCGCCAGGGGAAATCGCCACGAACGGCGAACGCGAGGCTCACCGCCGGGTTGAGATGCGCGCCCGAGATCTTCCCCATGAACAGGATGATGGTCATGACCATCAGGGCCGGCGCCGTCACCCCGGCGGCCCGCCCGATCGCGCCGCCGCTCACGGCGTCGACCACCCCCCCACCCGCGCCCACCACCACCAGCAGGAACGTCCCGAAGATCTCGGAGACCAGGCGGCGCCACTCCTTGGAAGGGTCGTCGAAGTCGGCGACCCAGGACAACTTGGCCTCGATCAGCGCCCCGATCGCAGCGGTTCGCGCCGCGTCGCCGTCGTTGCGCCGCTCAGCTTGCACGGCGGGATCATCCGCTCGCGGTGTGGAGCCACTCTCGGCCACCTCCGGGCACCTCCCCTTGTGATCAGCCCGCCACCAGTACCCGAGCAAACCATGGCAGACCGGCAGCCTCCTCATCCCATTTGGGTGAACCGTGCCTGAATTCACCCGAACGGGATGAGGAACGGCTCCCGGCAGCCGATCTATATGGAGTGGCAACAGCAGCGCTCCGAACCCAAGCGACCGAAATCGTGTGAGGTGAACGATGAAGGCTGTCCTCGAGCGGCGGGACAACGCCACACCGGAGGAGCGAGCGGCCAGAGGCGCCGCCGCGCAGGCCGAGCTTCCCAGCCCCACCCACGCCACCTGGGAGCCGCCGGTCGGGCGCTGCGACCCAGTCGACGTGCTGCAGGCGCAGGCGGCGATCCGGGTCCCCGAGCTCGTGCCGATCCGCTACGGGCGGATGCTCTCCTCCCCCTTCGAGTTCTACCGGGGAGCTGCCGCCGTCATGGCGGCCGATCTTGCCACCATCCCTACCTCGGGCCTGCAGGTGCAGGCCTGTGGCGACGCGCACCTGCTGAACTTCGGCTGGTACGCCTCCCCGGAACGGGAGCTGGTCTTCGACGTCAACGACTTCGATGAGACCCTGCCCGGTCCGTGGGAGTGGGATCTCAAGCGCCTGGCTGCCAGCCTCGCCGTTGCCGGGCGGCAGCAGGGCTTCAAGGCCAAGGAGCGCCGCTCCATCGTCATGAGCACGGTGGCGCAGTACCGCAAGGCCATCTCGGAGTTCGCGGCCATGGGCGACCTGGAGGTCTGGTACGCGCGTCTGGATACCACCACCATTGCCAAGAACTGGCACAAGGTGGCGACCCGGGAGCAGGAAAAGTACTTCCAGAAAAAGACTGCCAAGGCCAGGAAGAAGACCAGCATGCGGGCCTTGGCCAAGCTGACGCACCTGGTCGAGGGCGAGCCCCGGATCGTCAGCGACCCACCTCTGGTCGTCCCGATCGAGGAGCTGCTGCCGGTAGGCGAGCGGGACAAATTCGACGCTGGCCTGCAGGCCGTGCTGCGCTCCTACTCCCGCAGCCTCCCCGCTGATCGCCGCCAGCTCCTCGACGGGTTCCGCTGGACCCACGTCGCCCGCAAGGTCGTCGGTGTCGGCAGCGTCGGTACCCGCTGCTGGATCGCCCTACTGCTGGGACGGGACCAGAATGACCCCCTCTTCCTGCAGCTCAAGGAGGCCCAGCCCTCGGTCCTGGAGCCGTTCGCCGGCAAGAGCGCCTACGGCAACCACGGCCAGCGGGTGGTCGAAGGCCAGCGCCTGATGCAGGCGGCAAGCGACATCTTCCTCGGCTGGACCCGGATCCAGGGGATCGACGGGGTGACCCGCGACTTCTACGTGCGGCAGTTGTGGGACTGGAAGGAATCAGCCCCGGTCGAGTTCATGCTGCCGTCGGGCATGACCATCTACGGGCAGCTCTGCGGCTGGACCCTGGCCCGCGCCCACGCCTGCTCCGGGGACCGCATCGCCATCGCCGCCTACCTGGACGACGGTGGCGATTTCGAGGCGGCCATCGCGGAGTTCGCCGAACGCTACGCGGTCCAGAACGAGCGCGACTACCAGTGCCTGGTCGACGCGGTGGAGGCCGGCCGGGTCAACGCGCAGACAGGCCTCTAGGGAGGGCCGATGGGACCGGCGTCGCACCCCGATTCGCTCGTCGAGCTGGTCGACGCGGGGACGCTGTTCGTCGTGCGGCATGCCGATGCCGGCGACAAGGCCGCCTGGGACGGCCCCGACACGCTGCGGCCGCTGTCGCCAGTCGGCCATCGTCAGGCCGAGGGCCTGGTGGACCGCCTCGACGGCTACCCGGTCGAGGGGATCCTGAGCAGCCCGACGGTGCGTTGCCACCAGACGGTGGAGCCGCTGGCGCGGGACCGCTGCCTGCGGATCGAGCGTGTCGAGGCACTCGGGGTGGGCGCCAGCGCCGCCCAGTTGCTGGGGGTGTTCTGGGACCGGACGCTGCGCAACGCGGTGCTGTGCACCCATGGCGAGACCATCGGGGTGCTGTTCGCCAGGCTCGCCCTCGACGGGCTGGTCGCCACCGAGCCGCTGCGCTGGCCGAAGGGGTCGGCGTGGCTGCTGCGGCGCCTCGACCCCGTCGGGCGGCAGGTCTGCGCCCGCTTCCTCGTCCCACCGGCCCTCGACCGCCACCCGGGCGCGCGCTAGCGCCATGCTGCGCGGCTACACGAAAGCGCGATTTCGGGTCGAGGGCGTCGCCGCGCTCTCGCTGTGGGCGGTGACGATCCCGCAGGCCCTCGCCTACGGCGAACTGGCTGGCGTGCCGGCCGTTGCCGGCCTGTACACGGCACTGGCCGGGATGCTGCTCTATGGGCTGTTCGGCAGCAGCCGCTACCTGAACGTCGGCCCCGAGTCCTCGGTGGCGATCGTGGTCGCTACCACGGTGGCGCCGCTGGCCGCCGGCGACCCGCAGCTGGCCGTCGCACTCGCCGCTATGCTGGCGCTGCTGGCCGGCGGCTGGCTGCTGGTCGGCGCACTGTTGCGGCTGGGATTCGTCACCCGGCTGCTGTCCACCCCGATCCTGGCCGGCTACTTGGCCGGAGCGGCAGTGATCGTCATGGCCAGCCAAGTCCCCAAGCTGTTCGGCATCGCCTCCAGCGGTCCCTGGTGGGAGCGGCTCTGGCAGGTCGCCAGCCAGCTGGACCTGACCAATGCCTGGGACCTCGGCATCGGGCTCGCCACCATCGCGGCGGTGCTCGCCCTAAAGCGGTTCGCGCCCCGGCTGCCGGTGTTCCTGATCGCGCTGGCGCTCGCCACGATCGCGGTGAGTGCCGGCGAACTGGCCTCGATCCACGGCGTCGCGGTGGTAGGGAAGGTCCCGACCGGGGTGCCGATCCCGTCGTGGCCGCAGGTGGGCCTGGACAGGACCCTGCTACTGCTGGGCCCCGCGGCCAGCATCGCCCTGCTGATCGTCGCCAGCAGCCTGGCGACCGCCGGGGCGCTGGCCGACAGGGACCACGAGGACCTGGAGCCGACCAGGGAGTTCGTCGGCCTGGCCGCCGCCGGGCTGGGCGCGGGGCTGCTGCAGGGGTTCCCGGCCAACGCCAGCGACTCCCGCAGCTTCATCGTCGCCGGCAGCGGCGCCCGGACCCAGGGCGCCAACCTGCTGGGCGGCGCGATGGTGCTGGTCACGCTGTTGCTGCTGACGCCGCTGTTCCGCAACCTGCCGATCGCCGCGCTGGGAGCCGTGGTACTGGTCTCGGCAGTCGCGCTGGTCGACGTCAAGCAGTTCCAGCGGCTGTGGCGGGTGCGCAGGAGCGACTTCGCCCTGGCGATCATCACCTTCGCTGCCGTGCTGGCCTTCGGCGTGCTCGGCGGGATCGGCGCGGGGGTGGCGGTGTCGCTGTTCGAGACGCTGCGGCGCGCGATCCTGCCGCACACGGCGGTGCTTGGGCTGCTGGCTGACACCGCGACCTTCCGTGACATCACCGACTACCAGGACGCGGAGACCGTCCCTGGGCTGATCGTGTACCGCTTCGACGCGCCGCTGTTCTTTGCCAACGCCGAGGTGTTCCGCGCCGAGATCAAGGCGCTGGTGCGGCAGGCCCGATATCCCATCCGGGAGGTGGTGGTGAACGCCGAGGGGATCACCGACATGGACGTCACCGGCGCCGAGGCGCTCGGCCGGGTCCTCGACGACCTCCACGACCAGCACGTCTGCCTGATTATGGCCCGGGTCCGCAGCTCGCTGCGACAGACCCTGGCCCTGCTCGGCCTCGAGGAGCGGATCGGGCCGGAGAACTTCTTCATGACCGTGCTCGACGCTGCTCAGGCGTTCAGCCCCGACGTCAAGCCTACCTTTGGAGGCACTCAGTGAGCTTTCTCACCATCCTGCCGCTGGCGATCGTGATGGTTGCCGGCCCCCAGATCATCAGCCCGATCTTCCTCGCCCTCGGTGACAACTACCGGCGGGTCTCCCGCGCCTACCTCGCCGGGGTGGCCCTCGCCATCACCCTGGGGGTCACCGTCGTGTATCTGGTGGCGAAGCAACTGAAGGTCTCCGCCGGGTCCTCCGAGCAGGCCACCTGGGTGACGGTGGCCGACTGGGTGATCGCGGTGCTGCTGCTGTACCTGATGGTGCGCATCTTCCGCACCAGAGGCCGGCGCACGGAGGCGCCGAAGTGGATGGGCAAGCTCCAGACGGCCTCACCGAAGTTCTCGTTCCGGCTCGGCTTCCTGCTGTTCATTGCCATGCCCACCGACGTCATCACCATGCTCACCGTGGGCATCACCCTGGCGCGTGACAACTCTCCCTGGTGGCAGTGCGTCCCGTTCCTCCTGCTCACGATGCTGTTCGCCGCGCTGCCGCTGCTCACTGTGCTGCTGCTGGGCAAGCGGGCGCAGGAGATCCTCCCGGAGATCCGCGACTGGATGAACGGCAACTCGTGGCTGGTCAGCGAGTTCGTGCTCGGCTTCTTCCTGGCGATGATGATCCTTTGAGCGCGACGCCGTAGCGCACCGCCGCCGCCGCAGCTGTCCCCGCCAGGGAGCCGAAGACGACGTCCGCCGGGTAGTGGACGCCAGTGTGCACCCGCGAGTAGGCGACGCCTGTCGCCAGCAGGTGCAGCGGAAACGAGAGTGGCGGCAGCTCGCTGCCGACCGCCGCGGCGAAGGCGAAGGCGGAGGCGGCGTGGCCGGAGGGGAACGAGCCCGACCTCGGCATCGGGACCAGGCGGGCCGGCGGCACCCGGGCCCCGGCGCGGTCCGGGCGAGCGCGGCTGAGGAGGCGCTTGCCCGCGATGTTCACCGTCGCCGAGGCCAGCCCGATGCTGGCGACGCCGAGCAGGGCCGCGCGGCGCGAGCGGCCGGCCCGCAGCGCCAGCACCCCCGCGATCACCAGCCAAAGCTTGGAGTGGTCCGCGACCGAGGAGAGCCAGCGCAGGCCCGTGTCGAGGGTGGGCGAAGCAGTGGCTGCGACGGCGTGGTAGGCGGCCTGGTCGAGGCTGTCGAGCTCGCGCAGGGACTGCGCCACCCGCGGCCACGGCGCCACCCCCTGCGCCTGCTCGCCCGTGGTCTGCTCGCCCGTGGTCTGCTCGCCCGTGGTCATGTGGCCCTCCTCGCCGTCCCGGTCCGGTTGCTCCATGGCGTTGTCAGCGCCAGCTGCCGCAGCCGCGTCCAGTTCATCGCCGGCTTTGGCACCGGGACGCCCGGGCGGTTGCGCGGCACCCGCACCCGGAGGGCGCGGGGATGCACGGTGCAGCGAACCGGGGTGCGGAACGACAGTGCCTCGCCGTCGACCCCGACCGGGATGGAAGGCTGGTCCGCCTCGACGACGACCTCGCGCGCCACCGTCCTGGCGAGCCCGCGGGAGTGCCGGCCCCGGAGCAGCCCGACGGCTTGGGCGGCGCTGGAGACTGTGATGCCCAGGAGCCCGAGGACGCCCCCGTCCAGCCGCGCACGCCGCCCGAGCCCGGCGATGTCGCCCAGGCCATAGGTGTTGTTGCTCAACAGCAGCGCCTGGGGCCTGGCGACGACGACCTCGGCCGTGTGTACGAGCAGTTGCGCGCCGCGGTGCCCGGTGAGCAGCTTGGGGAGCAGGTTCAAGGTGGTGCGAACCTTGTCGGCGCGGTAGGCGGGGCTCTGCACCACCTCGGCGTAGGCGCCGAACGAGGCGTTATTGACGAACGGGCGCTCCCCGATGACGCCGAGATCGACAAGCAGCTCGACACCGTCAGCCAGCGCGTCCAGGCCGCTGGCGGGGTCGTCGCGGTCAAGCCCCAGGTCCAGGGCGAAGTGGTTGCGGGTGCCGGCAGCGATGACCAGCAGCGGGACGTCATGCTCGGCGGCGACGCCTGCCACGAGCGCCTGGGTCCCGTCGCCGCCGGCCACGCCGAGCAGGTCGGCGCCGTCAGCGACTGCTTTGCGGGCCAACTCGGCCACGTCGATCATCTCAGGCCCCTGCAGCAGGGCGACCTCGGCACCGAGCGCCTTGGCCTTGTCCGCCAGGCCGAGTTTGGCGACCTTGCCCCCGCCCGACCGCGGATTCATGATCACGAAGGGCCGCTTCGGCGGCGGCATCGCAAATTCCGGCATCCGCTCGGGAGCGCCATCGCTGCCCAGCGCGGCACGGGCGCTGGCGACCGCCACCACCCACAACCCCAGCGACAGCAGCACCACCCAGGTCAGGTGGGCGGCGCTGGAGAGGACCAGCACCACGACCGGGCTGGCGACCGCGACCGCCACTGCGAGCAGCCGGGCCAACCCCCGGTGGCTGAGCGCCCACCAGCCGGCCGCCGCGGTGAGGGCCAGACCAGCAAGCCCGACCCCCACCAGCCACAGGGTCCTGGTGCCAGTCACGCTGGGCAGGACCAGGACCGCAGCCGCTGCGGCGGCCAGGGCCAGGCGGGCGAGCCACCGCTGGGAGACGGTCGCGCCTGCTGGCGCTTCCGTGGAGGACAGCGGTGGCAGCCCCATGGTCCCTGGTCCGTATCGGTTGGCCGCCGTCTTGCGGCAGGCGCTTCGGTGGACGCCGTCCCTGCGCCCGGGTCAGGCGGCGATCTCGCGGCCGTGCGCGGCCAGCGCCCAGATCACGAACACGTCCAGGGCGATGACTGTCAGCGACCACAGCGGGTAGTAGGGCAGGAACAGGAAGTTGGCGACGGCGCTCAGCACGGCCAGGATGATCCCGACCACCCGCGCCCACATCCGGCCCGACAGCAGCGCCCAGCCGGCCAGCCCCACGATCACCCCGCCGATCAGATGGATCCAACCCCAGGCGGTGGTGTCGAACTGGAACGCGTAGTTCGGGGTGACCACATAGAAGTTGTTATTGAAGAGCGCGACCAGGCCATACAGCGCCTGGAAGATCCCCGCCATGATCATGATGATGGCGGCAAACAGGGTGAAGCCGACCGCCCAGGGATGGCCCTCCTGCTCTTCCCCGACTGACCGTGAGTACTGCGACGATGCCGCGTCGGTCATCGTGCTCCCTCCTTTGCGCTGGTGCCCGGGTGAGGTCGCCGCAGGCGCGGCGGGCCCTGTGGCACCGTCGCCGCACCCTCCCACCAGGCCGGTTCGAGGCCATCCTCCCATCGGGATGAAGTTGGCCTCTCCGGCGATTCATCCGATCGGGATGATGTTGGTGGCTCGGGCAGCTGGTTGCATGGCGCCACCGGACCAGGAAGGGAGGAGCACCATGTCTGACCTGATCGCCATCGGCTACCCCGACCAGACCACCGCGCCTGCGGCCATGGACGAGGTCGGCCGGCTGTCCCGCGAGCTGATCATCCAGCCCGACGCCGTGGCCGCCATCGTCCGCAACCAGGACGGCAAGCTCAAGGTCATCACCAACCATCACCCCGTCGGTGCCGGCGCGAGCTGGGGCATGTTCTGGGGGATGCTGTTCGGCCTGCTGTTTTTCGTCCCGTTCTTCGGGATGGCCGTCGGCGCCGGCCTGGGCGCGCTGATGGGCAAGGTCGAGAAGACCGGCATCGACAAGGAGTTCCAGCGCCAAGTCCAGGACATGCTCAAGCCCGGCACGTCGGCGCTGTTCATGGTGGTGGAGAAGGTCACCCCCGACAAGGCGGTGGCGGCGCTGAGCCGCTTTGGCGGCACGGTGCTGAAGTCGTCGCTGTCCAAGGACGCCGAGCACGACCTGCAGGACGCTCTCCACGGCCAGGCCGCCGCCGCATAACACAGCGAGCCCGCGCGGCGGACCACGGGGGCGCGGCCTGGCCGCGCCCCCACGTCGATTCACTGGGAGGCGCCAATGCTCGAACGGGTGCAGCCAGACAACCCGCGGCCTGACCGTGTCCTGGTGGCTTGCCGCCACGCCCTGATCGGGCTGACGATCGAGTCGGAGCGCAGGCTGAAGGACCACGTGGCGTCGCTCGCCCGCGGCGGCGTGCGGACGCTCCGCAACCCGGTCGCGGTTGAGGCGTGGAAGGCCCGGGTCGCCCAGCTCGTCAAGACTGGCCGGACCGAGGAGGAACATGCCGTCGCCTCGGCGCGGGCCGCCGTCGACGACCTGTTCGGCACCTCGCTCCCGGCGCTCGTGAAGCGCTCCGTGGCCACCGCCGCCGGCTGGGTGGCGTCAAGTCCCGAGGTCCAGGAGCTGGTCAGGACGCAGACCAGCGGCGCCGCCGATGCAGCCGCCAGCCGGCTGCGGGAAGACTCCGCGCAGGCCGACGCCCACGTCGAGCGGCGGGTCCGTTCGCTGCTGCGGCGCTCGCCACGGGACCCCGAACGGGACCCCGAGCCGCCAACGGACACCGGCCTGGCTGACCCTGAGGGCTCGACGGATGCGACACTCCCACCAGCCGGCCACCGCGCCGAGCGCGACGCCTCGAACCACGCCGGCTAGGCCGCCGGCTGGGACGGCGCTCCGGCCTGCGGGGCTGATCAGCCGGCTCTGCGCGATCACGGTCGACGCCCTGATCGCCTGGCTGACGTTCGCCGTCGCTGTCGGGACCGTGCTTGCCCTCTCGTCGTTCATCCGCCTGGGCCTGCCGAGCTGGCTCAGCGGCTGGCGCCAACCGGCCGCTTGGCTGTGCTGGTTCGCGCTGGTGGTCGTCTACCAGGTGGGCTGCTGGCGGCTGTTCGGGCAAACCCCCGGGAAGGCGCTGCTCGGCCTCGAGGTGGTGCGCACGCGGGGGGTGGCGCCAGGGCCAGCGGGCGGCGCCACGGTCAGCGTCCCGCGGGGACTGCTGCGCCTGCTCGGGTACCTCATCTCGGCACTGCCGCTGTTCGCCGGATTCCTCTGGGTCCTGGTCGACGACCACCGCCGCGCCTGGCACGACCATATCGCCGGGACGTCAGTGGTGTACCACTCCAGCCGGCGACCTCGGTGACGCACGTTCATTGCGCAGGGATGATGCCGTACCCCCGCCCGAGCAGTCTCATTGAACGACGCGAACGGCACGGACGCCGTTTGGCGGGGAGGAAGCGAGCATGACTGACCGTCAGCGGGCCGATGCAAGCTCCCGGCCGTGCACGGCCAGCGCCCAGATCACGAACACGTCCAGGGTGAGGATGAGCATCGACCAGAACGGGTAGTAGGGCATGAACAGGAAGTTCGCGATGCCGCTGAGCACCGCGAGGATGATGCCAATGATCCTGCCCCACAGCTGGCCGGCCAGCACCGCAACGCCCGCCAAGGCGACCGCCGCACCGACCAGCAGGTCGATCCAACCCCAGGCGGTCGTGTTGAACTGGTACACGTAATGAGGGGTGGCCGCATAGAACGCGTGGTTGAAGATCCCGATGAGACCCTCAATGGCTTGGAACGACCCAAGCATGATCATCATGATCGCGGCGAACAGGATGAAGCCAACAGCCCAGCCGCTGGTGCTGTCCCCGCTGGCCGATGAGTACGGCGACGACATGACAGTCCCCTTCCATTCCCTACCAGTTGCACTCTTTGCCCTACGGTCCCACCGGGCCGGACTGCGACCATCCCCCCATCGGGATGAAGCTCACCCTGCGGTCGCCGCCTTGCCTGGCTGTGCGAGGAACTGGATGATCGCGAGCACGACCAGCAGCAGGGCGGCAAGGAGGATGACGACCTTGCCGGTGGGCCGGTCCCAGAACACCAGCGCCACCCCGGCCACGGCGACAGCGCCGATGCGAAGGGCTCGCCGGTTGGCGTACACCCAGGTCCCGACCAGACCGGCGCGAAACCCGACCCGCTCCGCCCCGCCACGCAGCCAGCCGATTCCCCGCGACAGGCCATGCCGCGTCCGCACGGCCGTGACCGAGGGGCCGGTGAAGAACGCCCCGCCACCCACCACCAGGCCGAGGACCAGCACGGCGCGCAGCCCGAGCCGCAGGAACCGCACGATGGTGTCGTAGAGGACTGCCGCCGCGTCGTGCGGCAGCACCGTGGCGGGCATCCCCTCCAGGTACGCTGCCCGGAACAGCGCCAGACCGAGCGCGAGCGCCACCATGGCGACGGCGACGCCCACCCCGGCAACGACGAGGGCACGGCGGTGGTCGGCGGCGACGTAGACGCCGGCACCGAGCAGCACCAGCGCGATCACCGGCAGCCACAGCCCCAGGGTGTCGAGCAGCCGGAATGCGTGCTTGGCCTTGACGATGTCGGCCGACTGGAACAGCACGAAGGAGGCGTTCACATCCGGGATGCGGGCGGCGAGGCTGAACCCGGCGGCGACGAGCTGCTGCTTGACCACTTGGATCAATGCCGCCAGGTTGACGCTCACGGTGTCGTTGGAGACGGTGACCGCCCCGTCACCCTCGCCGGTCAGCGCCTTGACCAGCTCGGCGTGCGCCACCCGGTTGGCCTGCACCCAGGCGGCGGCGAAGGCGTCGCTCTGCACGATCTTGTCAACCTGGGAGCGGGTGAAGCTCTCGACGCCATTTTCGATCGGCCCGGCGAGCGCTCGCAGCTGGTCCGCGAGCTGCGGGGACAGCCCCCGGCTGGCCAGCGCGTCCAGCGCCTGGTTGGTGAGCCCGCTGACGTCGACGTAGGTGAACACCTCGGCGACGATCCGCGCGCTGATGGCGTCCTGGATGGCGGGATCATGGATCAGCGGCGCGACGGTCTCGACATAGCGGTCGGTGTTGGTGGCCTGGTTCCGGGCCCACACCGCCACCACCGACAGTGGCGCGAGCAGGCAGCCGACGACGATGAGCAGGGTGGCGACGATCGCACGCCAGCGCCGCCGCTGTGAGCCGCCACCGCGGCTGGCGCCTGCGGACGGTCCGTTGGCCGGCGCGCCCTGCGCTGCCTGTTGCTGTTGCGAGCGCAGGGCCGCGACCTCGCTGCGCAGCCGCTCCAGCTCGACGCGTTCGTCTTCGGCAAGCGGAGATTGACTCTGCATGGGATCGGCCTTACCTCAGCGGCGCGTGACGCGCCGTGAGGTCCGCCGCCCGGTGCGCCGCCCGGTGCGGCGCGCTACCCGACGGTACCGTCCAAGCATCCTGACACCTCCTCGTGGTTTGCTGGGTTCCGGCGTTGCTTCCGTGCTGGCCTGCCTCAAACGGCATCGAGTTCGCTGGCGGCCAGCTCCTCCGCCTCCTCGGCGCTGACGATGCCGAGGGCGATCAGGTCCAGCGGGTTGATGAACTCCGCCGCCAGCCGGAACCCGCCCGCACGGGTGATCGCGTCCCGCAGCGGGATAGCCCAGCGATGCTCCAGCAGGATCATTGCGGCCGCCGAGTTCTCCGGGATTTCCGCCAGCGCGTCCCAGGCCTCCTCCTCGCTGAACACCCCGCCGCGTTCCTCGATGGCGCTCGCGCCGGCCTCGGCCCCTGCGGCCATGCCTTCCTCGCCAGCGGCGCCGAGGCCGACCAGGGCGCCGACCACGGCGCCGAACTCGGCCTCCTGCTCAGTACTGAGCTGGCTCTCGTGCAGCTTGGTCACGTTGCCCTTGGCGTCCTTCTGGACCGCCACCGCGTCGATCACCCGCACCAGGTCGTTGTCCCGCAGCCGTTCCAGCTCCTGGCGGATCGTTCCCTGGAAATTGGGCTGGCTGAAGCCGAGCACCAAGAGTTGCACCGGTCCGATGGTCATGTCGCCTCGCCTCCTTGGCGGTTGCCCCGCCGAGTCGGGTGGTCCCGTTCCCGTGGCGGCGGGGATGTCGCCACTCAAACGCGAGCGTTCCACCGGTCCGGGCCCCAGGCATCATCCGGATGGGATGGTTTTGGCCGGTTGATCTTCATCCCTCTGGGAGGATGCCCGCGGCCCGGTCCCGGGGTTCCATGGCGTCAGCTCCCCCGCCGGGACGCCGCTCCGGTGTCATGGGGCGAGGCGGGGAGCCCGCCGGGGCCGTTCCCACGGCCCCGGCGGTCAACATGCTGATGCGGGCGGTCGAGATGCTGATTGTGGTGCGCCACGGCGATGCCGGGGGCAAGCGCGGGTGGAACGGTCCTGATGTGCTGCGGCCGCTGTCGCCGGCTGGATGGTGCCAAGCCGAGGGGCTGGTGCTCCGCTTGGAGGACTATCCGGTCGAGCGGATCCTGTGCAGCCCGACCGTGCGCTGCCACCAGACCGTGGAGCCGCTGGCGCGCGACCGTTTCCTGTGGATCGAGCGCGTTGCCGGGCTCGGCGCCGAGGCCAGCACCGCCGAGGTGCTGGCGCTGGTCCAGAACCACGAGTTGGACGACACCGTGCTGTGCACCCATAACGAGGTGATCGGCCGACTGCTCCCGCAGCTCGTCGCGGACGGGCTGGTGGTCGAGGAGCCGATGCGGTGGCCCGAGGGTTCCACCTGGCTGCTGCAGCGCAACGGGCAGCGACGGACCCGCGCGCGCTACCTACCCCCCCTAGCACTCGACCGGCGTGCCCGCACAACCAGAGATAACCGGGCGGGGGCCGGGCCGCAGCTGGCGAACGCGAGCCGCGGGAGCGACAGGACCCGATAGCCTGCCGCCGAGGATCGTCCCTGACGGAGCGAAGGGTGGCCTGAGCGGCGCCTCAGCTTCCAGCTATCGAGGGCGGGTCTTCAGGAGCGCCTGCCTCGGTCTCGGGGGAGAAGCTGACCTCGACGTTCTGCTCGGGTCGGCGCTGCTCGGTCTTGACCAGCGCGACCAGGACCTGGCGGTCCTGCTCGGTGAGGGGCGGCTGCAGCAGGCTGCGGGGCCACAGCCGCCGTGCCAGCACCACGTTGACCTCTGCCGCATACAGCAGCAGCTGGGCGCTCAGATACAGCCAGCCCAGCAGCACGATCACGATGGCGAACACCCCGTAGACGAGGTTGGCCCGCTGCAGTTGCCGCCCGACGACCCACACCCCCAAGGCCTGTAGCACGCTCCAGCCCACCGCACCACAGGCGGCGCCGGGCAGCAGCCAGCGCCACGGCACCCGCATGCCGGTCAGGACCTGGAACATGACCATCAGCAGCAGCGCATTGAGCAGCATCGAGCCCGCAAAGGGCGACAAGTGGCCCGCGATGCCAGGCCAGGGCCCCGTCAGCCGGCCGAGCCAGGTGGCCGCCAGCACGCCGCCCACCACCAGCAGCAGCACGCCGAGGGCGCGCGCCAGCCGCAGCCAGAAGTTCGGCCGGCTCTTGTAGGGGATGTTCCAGACCGCGTTCATGGCGTCCTGGGCGCAGTAGGTGATCCCCAACCCGCCCCACAGGGTGCCCAGGGTGCCGACCACCAGGCCGACCCCGGAGCCCTGGATGGTGGTGATGCTCGCCTGGATCTGGGTGCCGAGCACCGGGAACTGCGCGGCGACCGTGTCGATGACCTGCTGCTGCAACCCCTGGTTGCCAGCCAGGGCATAGCCGAGCAGAGTCACAAACACCAGCAGCAGCGGGAACAGCGACAAGAACCCGTAGTAGGCCAGCAGCGCGGCGTGCTTGCCCGCTTGGTCGTCGCCGAACTTCCTGATCACACCGACCGGAAACGCCAGTGCGCCATAGCGCTGCTGGAACCGGTCACCAGCCCGCAAGCACCGCTCGATCCAGGCCACCTCGTCGGAGCATTCTTCCTAGTGCGGAGCCACCTAAGGCGATGGCTGCGCCGAAAGCCTCGCCCCGACGGCCAGCAGGTCTTCCGGGTGGACCCACTCGTCAGCGACGGTGATGCCGCCCGCACGGCCGATGGCGTCGCGCAGCGGGATCGCCCAGCGGTGCTCGACGAGTGCGATGGCGGCCGAGGACCTTTCTGGGATGGCTGCGGCCACGTCCCATACTTCCTCGTCATCGAAGACCGTGCCGTCCGCCATCACGGCCGACCCGGCACGCGCGCCTGCCTCCAAGCCCCGCTCCCCTGCGGCCCCCACGCCGATCAGGGCGCCCGTGATCGCGCCGAGTTCCTGGAGCTCTTCGCTGGAGAGGTCGGTCAGCTCCGCGGTTGCGATGTCGCCGTCGGCGTCTTTGGTGACGAACAGCAGGTCGACCAGGCGGACGATGTCGTGCTCCCGCAGGCGTTTCAGCTCCTCGAGGATCTCCCCCGAGAATTTCCCGTCCGTGAATCCGAGGACCAGGATCTGCACCGGACCGAACTCCTCCATCGTGGACGCCTCCCGTCTCGCTCTCGCTAGCGGCCCTGCAGCACCTGCCGCTTGGCGGCATCGAACTCTTCCTGGGTGAGGGCGCCCTGGTCGAGCAGCGCCTTGAGCCGCTCCAGCTCGCCGACGGTGTCGTCCGCCGGCGCTGCGAGCGCGGCTGGCGCCGCCGACTGGTCCTGCTGGGCTTGGGACGCCTCAGCGATCTGCTGGTCCTGGTCGTCCTCGTGCTGCGCGTTTACCTGGTGTCGCTTGCCAGCGTGGTAGGCGACGGCACCCGTCCCCGCGAGCATCGCACCGCGCAGCAGCGGCCGTCGGCGCCTGAGAACCATTGGAGTTCTCCTTCCGTGAGTCGAGCGTCCCTCGCGAGAGGGCCGGCCTATGGATACGCCCACGACCAGCGTGCCGGCATCATCCGGATGGGATGAAGCGGCGGGACTAGCTGGTGAGCCCGCCGATGCCGCTGCCGAGCACCTTCAGGCCGAGCACCAGGAACAGGACGAACATGATGGTGGCGTTGTTCGCTCCCATCCACTGCTTCCATTCTTCGAGCACCGCGGCGGCCTTCTTCCCGCCGGCGAAGAAGACGGCGAGCGGGAGGGCGACGCCGACCGTGGCGAGGAGCGCGAAGATCATCAGCGCGACCGCCTGCTGGCCGCCACCGAGGCCGCCCTTGGCGATCGACCCGGCGGCGGACAGGGTGAGCACGAGGTTCTTGGGGTTCACCGACGAGAGCAGGATCGCCAGGCCGAACGCCTTCCCAGGGGCGAACCGGTCGATGCTCTGCATCCACTGCGGCATCGGGTGCTGCTCGCCGGGCTTGGGACGCGAGCGCCACTGCCGCGCCGCGAGCAGCAGGAACAGCACACCGAGCAGGAGCTGGATCACGCTCACCGCAGTCGACGGCCCGCTGTCAGTCTGGCTCGCTCCGCTGGCGAGCAGCAGCACCAGCGTCCCGACCACGGCCAAGCCGATAAGCCACCCCGCCACGAAGGCGGGCCCGTTGCTCCGCGCCCGTGGCGTGCCCAGCATCAGGATGATGGCGATGATCGGGATCGGGCTGATCGCCACGCCGATCGCCAGCGGCAGGATGTCGCCGATTACCGCACCCATTGTCGCCCTCCTGCTCGTGTGGTGGTGTAGGCCGCGACGGCGGCGGCCACGGTGTCGTAGACGCGATCGAAGACAGAGCGTCGCAGCCACACAGCCTTCATCGGTGGTTGTGGCGACGTACCAGAGACCTCGATGCGCCATCGTCCATGCCGCTGGGTGATTCGGCGTCACCCTGACCGGGTGAACAGCACGCCCTAGAACGCTGGTCGCAGGAGCACGCACGGTCGCCATCAGGGCGCCTACCAGCCATCTTGCGCCTCCGACACCCCGACGGCTGCTCTCCGTGACCGAGTCCGACGATCTCCCGGCGGTCGTTTGTCACCCTGTATGGGTGATTCCAAGCTGGGCTGGAGGTGCCAGATTCATCGGCATGGTCATCAAGAGCGCGGGGATCGTGGCCCCCGATCGCCGACCCGGACAGGACATGGTCTGGATCGCGGGAGGGACCTTCCTGATGGGCTCCGACCATCACTACCCGGAGGAGGCGCCCGCCCACCGGGTCACCGTGGACGGGTTCTGGATCGACCGCCACACCGTCACCAACCGCGACTTCCAGCGCTTCGTCCGTGCGACCGGGCATGTCACCGTCGCCGAGCGGGAACCGGACCCGGCGGTCTACCCGGGCGCCAAGCCTGAGCTGCTGGTGCCAGCCTCGGCGGTGTTCCGCCAGCCGCCGCACCGGGTCGACCTGCGCAACCACTACAACTGGTGGATCTATGTCCCAGGCGCCGACTGGCGCCACCCGCAGGGGCCGGGCAGCTCGATCAAGAAGCAGCCGGACCATCCGGTGGTGCACGTCGCCTGGCCCGACGTCGAAGCCTACGCGCGCTGGGCCGGCAAGGAGATCCCAGCCGAGGCCGAATGGGAGTTCGCCGCCCGCGGCGGCCTGGACGGCGCCACCTACGCCTGGGGCGAGGAGTTCACCCCCGAGGGCCGCTGGATGGCCAACACCTGGCAGGGTGAGTTCCCCATCGAGAACCAGAAGCTCGACGGCTACGAGGGCACCGCCCCGGTGGGCCGGTTCCCACCCAACGGCTACGGCCTGTACGACATGATCGGCAACGTCTGGGAGTGGACCACCGACTGGTACCAGACCCACACCGAGATCTCCCATGCCTGCTGCACGGTGACCAACCCGCGCGGCGGCGAGCAGCACCAGAGCATCGATCCGCAGGACGCCGTGCGGGTGCCGCGCCGGGTGATGAAGGGCGGGTCGCACCTGTGCGCGCCGAACTACTGCCGGCGCTACCGGCCAGCTGCGCGCATGCCCCAGGCGATCGACACCTCAACCTCCCACCTGGGGTTCCGCTGCATCGTTCGGGCCGAGCAGGGCGGACCCTGAGGCGGTCACGGTTGATGACTGGATTATCGACTAGGTTCCTTGTAGGGAGAGAATGGGTTACGTTACGGAGGTTCTATCCCTGTTGAGAGGCCAGGCTGACGCATGCAACCGTTTGAGCTGCCGGAGTTCTACGTTCCGTATCCCGCGCGGATCAATCCGCATCTGGAGGGCGCGCGGGTGCACAGCATGGCGTGGGCTCGCACGATGGGGATGCTGGACGACGTCCGGGATCCGGGGACGCCCGAGATCTGGGACGAGGCGCAGCTCGACGCGATGGACTATGCGCTGCTGTGCGCCTACACCCATCCCGACTGCTCGGCTGCGGAGCTGGAGCTGATCACCGACTGGTACGTGTGGGTGTTCTACTTCGACGACCACTTCCTGGAGCTCTACAAGCGGACCGGGGACCAGGCGGGCGCCAAGGCGTACCTCGACCGGCTGCCGGCCTTCATGCCGACAGAGTCGGAACCAGCGGCAGAACCGGTGGCGCCGTCGCCGTCGCTGGAGCCGGTGAACGCGGTGGAGCGGGGGCTGGCCGACCTGTGGGCGCGGACGGTCCCGGCGATGTCCGGGGAGTGGCGGCAGCGGTTCGCCGAGAGCACCAGGAACCTGCTCAACGAATCGCTGTGGGAGCTGTCCAACATCCACGACGGCCGCATCCCCAACCCAATCGAGTACGTGGCGATGCGCCGCAAGGTCGGCGGGGCGCCGTGGTCGGCCGATCTGGTGGAGCACGCGGTGGCCGCCGAAGTGCCTGCGCGGGTCGCCGGCACGCGCCCGCTGCGGGTGCTCAAGGACACCTTCGCCGACGGGGTGCACCTGCGCAACGACATCTTCTCCTACCAGCGCGAGACCGAGCGCGAGGGCGAGGTCAACAACTGCGTGCTGGTGGTCGAGCGCTTCCTGGACATTGACCCGCAGCAGGCCGCCGACACCGTCAACGACCTGCTCACCTCGCGGTTGCGCCAGTTCGAGAACACCACCCTCACCGAATTGCCGCCGCTGTTCGAGGAGCACGGCCTGGACCCGGCGGAGCGGGCGAGCGTGCTCGTCTACGTGAAGGGCCTGCAGGACTGGCAGTCCGGCGGCCACGAATGGCATATGCGCTCCAGCCGCTACATGAACCAGGGCGCAGCACAGGACCCGCCCGTCTCCGCAGCCTTCTCGTGGCCGCTCGGCGGTCCCACGGGCCTGGGGACCTCGGCCGCGCACCTCGCCGGCCTGCTGCAACCGCTGCAGCCGAGGCTTTTCAGGAACCACCTGCACGTTCCCTACCAGCGCGTCGGGGCCACGCCCCTGCCGCAGATGACCATGCCCTACCAGGCGCGGGTGAACCCGCACCGGGAACGTGCCCGCCGCAACTGCGTGCAGTGGTGCAGCGACATGGGCATGTACGGCCCGGTGGCTCGGCAGCCAAAACCCATCTGGAACGAGCGCCAGCTGGCCGGGTTCGACTTCGCCGTCTGCGCCGCGTCGATCAACCCCGACGCGGGCGCGGACGAGCTGGACCTGGCGACGCAGTGGCTGGCCTGGGGCACCTACGCCGACGACTACTTCCCGGCGACCTTCTTCCGCGACCGGGACCCGGCGGGTGCCAGGTTGTTCGTCGCCCGGCTGCCGGCCTTCATGCCGCTGGACCTTGGCGCGATGCCGCTCCCGGAGAACCCCGTCGAGGCCGGGCTGGCCGACCTGTGGCGCCGCACCGCCGGTCCGATGGAGGAGCCGGCCCGCCAGCAGTTCCGCGCGGCCATCGAGACGATGACCCAGAGCTGGCTGTGGGAGCTATCCAACCAGCTGCAGCACCGCATCCCCGACCCGATCGACTACCTGGAGATGCGGCGCCGGACCTTCGGCTCGGAGCTGACCATCAGCCTGGCCCGCCTCGGGCACTGGCAGCAGGTCCCCCCGGAGGTCTACGGCACCCGGACCATGCGGGAGCTGGAGAACTCGGCCATGGACTACTGCTGCCTGCTCAACGACGTCTTCTCCTACCAGAAGGAGATCGAGTTCGAGGGCGAGCTCAACAACGGTGTCCTGGCGGTGCAGAACTTCCTGAGCTGCGGCCGGGACGAGGCCGTCGCGATCGTCAACGACTTGATGACCGAGCGGCTGCGCCAGTTCGAGCACCTCGCCGCCGCCGAACTGCCGCTCCTCGTCCAGCAGTTCGGCTTGGACGAGCAGGCCGAGGCCGCGCTGCACCGCTACGTGGCGGAGCTGCGCGACTGGATGGCCGGCGTCCTCAAATGGCACCGGGAAACCCGCCGCTACGACGAGTCCGAACTGCGCCGCGCGGCCTCGAACCTGGACTCGGACCGGCCAGCCGATGCGCTGCGGGGCCCTACCGGGCTCGGCACTTCTGCCACCCGCCTCCGGCCTGCCGCTGCCGCTGCCGGCTGGCCCGGCATGGGGTGACCTGACCCGAACCCTGGTTACGGCCAGTCCAGGGCGACGTCGAGGGCGGGGGCCGCGTGGGTGAGGGCGCCCACGGCCAGGTAGTCGACGCCGGTCTCGGCGACGGCGCGGACGGTGTCGAGGGTGATCCCGCCGGAGGCCTCCAGTCTGGCGCGGCCCCCGGCGAGGCGGACGGCCGCGGTCATCTCGGCGAGCGGCATGTTGTCGAGCAGCAGCAGGTCGCAGCCGAGGTCGAGGGCGGCCCGGACCTCGTCCAGGGTCTCGACCTCGACCTCCAGCGGCAGGTCCGGGCCGGCGGCGCGGGCGGCGGCGACCGCCGCGGCCAGGTTCCCGGCGGCGCGGATGTGGTTGTCCTTGACCAGGAGGGCGTCGTACAGCCCCATGCGATGGTTGGCGCCGCCGCCGCAGCGCACCGCGTACTTCTCCAGTTCCCGCAGGCCAGGGGTGGTCTTGCGGGTATCGCGCACGACCGTGCCAGTGCCAGCGACAGCGGCGACGAACGCGGCCGTCAGGGTCGCCACCCCCGACAGGCGGCCGACCAGGTTGAGGGCGGTCCGCTCGGCGGCGAGCACCGTCGGCACCGGCCCGGCAAGGCGGGCGAGCACCACCCCCCGCTCGACCCGGTCGCCGTCGCGGGCGCACAACTCGGCCGTCGCGGCGCCGCTGCCCAGCCAGGCGGCCACCTGGTCGAGGACGACCGCCACAGCGGGCAGGCCGCAGATCACGCCGGGCCAACGGGCGACCAGCTCGGCCTCGGCCCGGACGCCGCCGAGCATGCCGCTGGTCACGTCGCCGCGCTCGCCCAGGTCCTCGTCGAGCGCCGCGCCGACCACCCGCTCCAGCGCCGCCAGCGGCACCGTCCCGGTCCCGATCATGCGTGGATCACCAGATCGCCGTCCGCGTCGCGCCGCGCCACCTGCTGGAGCTGCCAGGCCGGGTCGGTCTCCGGATGGTCGGAGCGCCAGTGAGCGCCACGGGACTCGGTACGCCGCGCGGCGAGCGCGGTCACCACCAGCGCCACCTGCGCGAGGTTGGCGGTCTCCCACGCCTCCGGCGTCGCCCCCGTAGGCGGACCGGCCAGCGCCGCCGCCACCGCAGCGGCCCGTTCGAGCCCCTCCCGCGAGCGCACCACGCCCGCGTCGCGGGTCATCGCCCGCCGCAACCGCAACCGCGCCCGTCCCGATCCGGGTCCCGGCCGGGGTCCGGACATGCCAAATACCCCCTCCACCGAGGGGGGTCCCCCTGTTTTAAAGCTATCCGAGATGGCTGCGGGGCTGCTGGGGTTATCCACAGGGTCAGTACAGCCGGATGCGACTTCGGCGCTGAGCGCTGCGGCGGTGCGGGCGGCGAACACCAGGCCCTCCAGCAGGGAGTTGGAGGCGAGCCGGTTGGCGCCGTGGACGCCGCTGCAGGCGGCCTCGCCGATCGCGTAGAGGCCCTCCAGACTGGTGCGCCCATGCAGATCGGTGCGGATGCCGCCCATCAGGTAGTGCGCGGCGGGCGCGACCGGGATCGGCTCGGCCGCCGGGTCGGTTCCGGCGGCGCGGCAGCGTGCCATGACTGTCGGGAAGCGCCGCTCCAGGTGCGCCCGACCCAGGTGGGTCGCGTCCAGCAACAGGTGGTCGCTGCGGCAGGCGACCATCCGTGCGGCCATCGCGCGGGTCACCACGTCGCGGGGAGCGAGCTCGGCGAGCGGGTGCTCGCCTGGCATGAAGCGCTCGCCGTCCAGGGCGCGCAGCACCGCTCCCTCCCCGCGCAGCGCCTCCGACACCAGCGGCCGCGGGTCCGCCTGAGTGCGCAGCGCTGTCGGGTGGAACTGGACGAACTCGAGGTCGGCCAGCTCGGCTCCGGCGCGCAGGGCAGCGGCGATGCCGTCGCCGGTGGCGCCGGGCGGGTTGGTGGTGGCGTGGTAGAGTTGCCCGGCACCGCCGCTGGCGAGCACCACCGCGCCAGCGCGCACCACCCGCAGTTCCCTGCCGCGGTAGAGCAGCGCGCCGGTGATGCGGCCGTCGCCGGTGGCGTCGCCGTCGTCGAGCAGGTCGACCAGGAAGGCTCGCTCCTCGACGCGGACCTGATCGGCGGCGCGAACCGCACAGGTGAGGGCGCTGATCACCCCGGCGCCGGTGGCGTCGCCGCCAGCGTGCAGGATGCGTGCGCTACTGTGCCCGCCCTCACGGGTACGGGCCAGGCCGCCGCCGGCCGCCCGGTCGAAGCGCACACCCGCATGCCGCAGGCCGGTGACGGCCGCGGCCGCCTCGGCGGTGAGGACCCCGACGGCGGCCGGGTCGGCGAGCCCGGCGGCCACGGCGAGGGTGTCGCGGGCGTGTGCGTCGGCGTCGGCGCCGTCGGCGCCGGGCCCGTCGCCGTCGAGCGCCACGGCAATGCCGCCCTGGGCGTAGCAAGTGGTGGACTCGCCCAGCTCGCCCTTGGTGACCAGCAGCACCGAGCGCCCGGACCCGGCCCCGGACCCAGCCCCGGCGAGCTGCAGCGCGAGGCTGAGCCCGGCGATCCCCGAGCCGATCACCAGCACGTCCACCTGCTCCACCGGCAAGCGGGCGGGGTCGGCGGCGACCAGGGCGCGCGGGATCGAGATCGGGAGCGGGGTCACTCGCCGCCTCCCGGCTGGCCGATGGCGATCATGCGCTGCACGGCCCGCTCGGCGCGGCGGCGGACGTCCTCCTCGACGTGCACCTCGTGGACGCCGTCACGCAGGCTGGCCAGCAGCTTGGCGGGGGTGATCATCTTCATGAAGCGGCAGACCGCGTCGGCGCTGACCGGCTCGAAGGCCGTCCCCTGGTTGACCTTGCGGAGCTGGTGCAGGATGCCGACCTCGGTGGCGACCAGCACTGTGCGGCTGCGGGTGCGCCGCGCCTCGTCGACCATCGCGCCGGTGGAGACGACCCGGGCGCGCTCGGCGGGGAGCTGTCCGTCGCTGACCATCCACAGCGCGCTGGTGGTGCAGCCGCACTCTGGGTGGACCAGCAGCTCCGCGTCGGGTTCGGCCGCCAGCTTCGCGCGTAGCGCCTCCGGGCGGATGCCGGCATGCACGTGGCACTCGCCCATCCAGACGTGGATGCCCTCGCGCCCGGTGACCCGCCGGACGTGCTGGCCGAGGAAGAAGTCAGGCAGGAACAGGATCTCCTGGCCGGCGGGGACGGAGGCGACCACCTCCGCCGCGTTGGAGGAGGTGCAGCAGACGTCGGCCTCGGCTTTTACGGCTGCTGAGGTGTTGACGTAGGCGACCACCACCGCGCCGGGATGCTCGGCCTTCCAGGCACGCAGCTGCTCGGCGGTGATGGTGTCAGCCAGCGAGCACCCGGCGGCCAGGTCGGGGATCAGCACGGTCCGGTCCGGCGCCAGGATCTTGGCGGTCTCGGCCATGAAGTGCACGCCGCAGAAGACAATCACCTCGGCGTCGCTGGCGGCGGCGGCACGGGACAGCGCCAGCGAGTCCCCCACGTGGTCGGCCACGTCCTGGATCCAGGGGACCTGGTAGTTGTGAGCGAGGATGACCGCCCTGCGCGCCGCCGCCAGGCGGCGGACCTCCTCGGCCCAGGTCGTGTAGTCCTCCACCGTGGCAGTGCTCATACGGCACGTCCTTATGCTCAGACTGAGTACAAATTTATGCTAGATCTGAGCATTACCAGCTCGCAACGGTGCAGCTCAGCGGCTCAGCTCAGCCGCGCTGCCCAGGGAGGGTGACACCGGCCCGTGAGCGCTCCCAGAGGACCTCCTGCCGGAAGCGGAACAGCTCCGCCGGCCGGCCGCCGGTGTGCGATTCGTAGCGCCCGATGCCCTCCACCAGGCGGCCCCGCTCGACCAGCCGGCGGAAGTTCTGCTTGTGCAGGCGGGTCCCGGCGAGTGCCTCGACGACCTGCTGCAGCCGCAGCAGCGTGAAGGCCGGCGGCAGCAGCTCGAAGACCACCGGCCGGTAGGTGAGCTTGCCGCGCAACCGCCCCAGCGCGGTCGCCGCGATGCGCCGGTGGTCGAATGCCAGCGGCTCACCCAGCAAGGCGGCGGGGTCGAGGGCGCTGCTGTCGGTGTCCCGCCTCGCCTCGGCGACCAGCCCGGCCTCGTACAGCAGCTCGTAGCGCTCCAGCGCAGGGACCGCGTCCCAGCTGGAGCTGCCGAGCCCGAAGGTGACGTCAACCCGCGCGCGCCGCAGCCTCTGCATGGCGGGGTCGGCAGCCGCCTCGACCCAGTGGTCGAGCGCCGGGGCGATCACCTGCTGCAGCAGCGCCGGGCGCCCCTGACGCCAATCCTCCCAGGGGAACAGCCCGTACCAGTCGTGCCAGCGCGCCTCCCCGTCCCCGAAGGGCCGCCCCTCCCGGACCAGTGCCAGGTAGCCGACCGAAAGCGCCCGTGCCGAGGCGGCGAGGCCGACGGTCGGACCGCGGTGGCGGTCGCCAAAGGTGTAGAGCTGCTCGATGTAGTCGAGTTCGAGCCCCGTGCGCTCCCGCACCCAGCGGCGCAGCCCCAACCCCAGGGTCGGGTCACGCTCCGGGTCGAGGGGGCCTCGCGGCAGCGCCTCCCCCACCGTGAGGATCCTCGGCGTCTCACCAGACACGGCAACGATCACCGCGCTCAGCTCAACCACCACCGGAACCGTCGTCGTCACGCCCACCTCGCCCACCCGCAAGCCCCCACCTACACCGCACCACCACCGTCCGCTTGCCAGCACTCTACGGCGATCACGACCTTGGCGTGACGCCATGGGGCCACTACCCGGCGCCGGCGCTCGCGACGCTGAGCGCGGGACTCAGGGGCGCCGGTAGCGGAGGAGGACGACGCCGTTGCCGAAGGTTGCTTCGCTGGGCTGATTTGTCATTGACAATCATGGTTTGGGGTGTTTGTGTGTGCAGATCGTGTTGTTCCATGCGGTCGCCCGTGCTCCGCCGAGGTTGCCTGCAGGCTCGTGGCACTCACTGTTGCCATGCATCGCCGCAGGCGCAAAGGAGCGCAGCATGTGGACAACGCACTTGCGATCGAGCGCCCCGCTACGCAGCATCCGGACCAGGCTGGCCGTCGGGATCATCGGCCCGCTGGTGTCCCTGCTCCTCGCTGCCGTGGCCGTACCCGCCGCCGCCGGACAGGCGGTGATCCATCTGAGCACGGACCCGTATACGAACTCCTTCTCGGCCCACCAGACTGAGGTTGAGCCGGACTCGTTCCAGGCCGGATCGACCATCGTGTCGGCCTTCCAGGTCGGGCGGGTCTTCATCGGCGCCTCCGCCAACATCGGCTGGGCGACCTCCCGCAACGGTGGCAAGACCTGGCAGCACGGCTTCCTGCCAGCAACCACCATCCAAGCCTCCCCGCCGGGCACCTACGCCCGGGCCAGCGACCCATCGGTCGCCTACTCCGCCCGCGACCACACCTGGCTGATTTCGTATCTGGTCGCCCCCAGCATCACCTCAAACACGGTGGTTGACCTGCTGGTGAGCCGCTCCAAGGATGGCATCCACTGGGGCGCCCCGGTCACGATCGCCGCCCAGAACGAGTTCCTCGACAAGAACTGGACCACCTGCGACAACTCCCCCCACAGCCCCTTCTACGGCAACTGCTACACGGAGCTGGAGGTCCCCACGCTGGGCGGGGTCGTGATGATGACTACCTCCACCGACGCCGGCCAGACGTGGAGCGCGCTCCAGCCGACCGCTGACAACCTCATCGGCGTCGGCGGCCAGCCGGTGGTGCAGCCGAACGGCACGGCGATCGTGCCCATCGAGGCATTCGGGGCTCAGACCACCATCTCGGCGTTCCAGTCGACCGACGGGGGCGCGAGCTGGAGCGCCTCCAAGACGGTCGCCGTCGTCAGCCACCATCCCTCGGCCGCCAACATCCGCAGCGGCGGCGCGCTCCCCAGCGCCGAGATCGACCGCTCGGGACGGGTGTATGTGGTGTGGAGCGACTGCAGCTTCGAACCGGGCTGCCCCGCCAACGACCTGGTGCTGAGCACCTCGGCGGACGGGCTCAGCTGGACTGCGCCAGCACGGGTGCCGATCGACCCCGTCGGGAGCATGGTCGACCACTTCACGCCGGGGCTCGGCGTCGACCCGACCACTGCCGGGGGCAAGGCGCACCTGGCACTCGCCTACTACTACTTCGCGCAGACCAATTGCACCCTGGACACCTGTGCGCTGCACGTCGGCTACGTTTCGTCGATCAATGGCGGCCGTAGCTGGAGCAAGCCCACCCACCTCGCCGGTCCGATGAACGTCGCCTGGCTGGCGCCCACGGCGTCAGGGTTCATGGCCGGCGACTACATCTCGACCTCGATCGTGCCGGGCACGCCCAAGGCCTTCCCGTTGTTCGCGGCAGCGGGTCCGCCGGCGGGCAGCCTCCTCCACGAGGACATGTTCACGGCCGACCTGCGGGTGACCGGCGGCAGCATCCAGGCGGGGAGCGAGGCTACGCAAGGCCCCACCGCAGCACCTCTGGCGGGGACGCTCACCCCCACCGCCTTCTGACCCCTTAGACCCTCAGACCCCGGGCGGGCGCACCGATCGACGGTGTGCCCGCCCGCTGCCTCAATCTAGAACTCGACCGGCTTTCCGTCGTCGAGGTTCTGGACGGTGGCGACGCCCATCGCGCCGAGCCGTTCGAGGGCACCGTAGTTGATCGACATACCGACCGGCGAGAGGACCTTCTCGTGCACCGGGACGGCCACCTTTGGCCGCACCTCCCGCAGATAGTCGATCGACTCTGACACCTTCATCCAGGGCGCCCCGGCCGGCACCGCGAGCACCTCGACCGGCTCCTCAATGACGGTGAACGCGTCGCCGGGGTGGAACAGCCGGCCGCCGATCAGGTAGCCAACATTGGGGACGTTCGGGATGTCGGGGTGGATGACCGCGTGCTCGCGCCCTGCCACGCGCACCCCGACCCCACCGAGGGTGAGCTCGTCGCCCTCATGCACGACCTGGACCTCGGCGCCGGCCTCGCCCAGCGGCGCGGCGCTGCCCTCGTCGCTGACGACCCGGACCCCGGGGTTGCGGTCGAGCATGGTGCGAAGCCGCGCGGGGTCCAGGTGGTCGGCGTGCTGGTGGGTGTAGAGCACCGCCGTGAGTCCCTCCAGCACGTCGAATCCCTCGGAGAGCGTGCCGGGGTCCAGCAGCAGCCTGGCTCCCCCCTCCTCCACCAGCAGGCACGAGTGCCCGAACTTTGTCAGCCGCATTGCGCCCTCCTCTGCCGTTGGATCATGAACGATCTCCTGTCTCTATCACACCATCAGTGCTCCGGCGGTTCCGGGTGGTCGGCGAAGCCGGGCCAGGGCGCGAATTGGTGGGCCGCCGGGGGGACGTCCTTGGCCACGGTCCAGATCTCGCCGCTGCTGGTGCCGCGCAGACGGTCAACCACGACCGCGGCGATCTCCTCGGTGGTCAGCAGGCGGGGCCCGAGGGCGGCGCGGAGCCACGGCGGGATCGCTGGCGTGTCGGTAGGGCCGGGGCAGACCGCGTTGAGGGTCACGCCCGCCGGGGCCAGCAGGCCGGCGAAGGAGCGGACCAGACCGACGCTGAAGTGCTTGCTCCCGGCATACAGCGGGTCGCCTGGAAACGGGATCAGGCCGGAACTCGAAGCCGTCACCACGATCGCGCCGCCGCCCCGGCGGGCCATGGCGGGCACCAGCCGCAAGACGCCGTTGACGATGCCGTCGATGTTGATCGCCCGCAGCCGCTGCCAGGCGCTGATGGTCAGATCCTCCAGCCGCAACGGCAGCCGCCCGGTGATCACCCCGGCGTTGAGGTGCGCCAAGTCGACCTGGTCGGCGACCTCCTCCCACGCATCCGGATCGGTCACGTCCAGGAACACGAACCGCCCGCCGGTTTCCGCCGCGACCCGTTCCCCGCTGTCCCGATCGACGTCACTGACCAGGACGGTCGCACCCGCACGGGCAAGCAGCCGGGCGCTGGCCGTGCCGATCCCCGAGCCTGCACCGGTGACCAGCGCGACGCGACCGGCCAGTTCCCGCGGGCTCATCGCGGTGTGATCACGGAAGTGGTCCATCCTGGACAGAGCAGGGCATGCAGACGAAGATAGAACATTATGGTGGCGTCGACACCACCGCCCGTCCGCGCGTCAGACGCGGAGCGCGAGCGAGCCATCAGGGAGCTCCGTGATCGCAGTGTCGAGGGGCGGATCTCGTTCGACACCTTCATGCGGCGGCTCGACTCGGCGTTCCAGGCCCGCAGCCGTGAGGAGCTTGCTTCGCTGCTCGACGACCTCCCGCCGCATGGTCGGGTCGCCGGCCATCTGACCGGAGCCGCCGCAGCCGTCTCCGGCGTCATGGTCCGGCTCAAGGCGGCATGGCGGCAGCCGCAGCAGCCGCGCCTCCCCCACCTCGCGCTCCCCGAGGTCGGCCGCGACCGCCTCACGATCGGACGGGCCAGCGTCTGCGACCTGGTGCTTGACGATCTCACCGTGTCCCGCTTCCACGCCGAACTGTGGCAGCGGGACGGGAAGTGGCTGCTCCTCGATCTCGGCTCCACCAACGGCACCCGCGTGAACGGCTGGCGCGTCACCGGCCCAGCCCCGATCCGCCCCGGCGACCACGTCAGCTTCGGCGCGGTACGCCTGCGCGTCACCGCACGGTGATTGCCAGGTCGCCGGCAGCGGGCAACCGCGGCTGATGGCGTTGTCAGAACGCGCCGCAGATAAGGCAGCCGCCAAGGCAGCAGAACATGCTGCCGCCGAAGGGGGCGCACTCGAAGAAGCCCAGGACACAACAGACCATGCACTCCGACATCCGCTCGGGCCTTGGTTCACCCGGCGCAGTCTGCATCTCGCGAACTGCGGCAAGCATCGCTTCGAGCTGGTTCCTGTTGGCGTCGTCAGGGGCCCCCTCCGCAGCGGTCTGGAGGGCTGCCTCGATCGCGTCCGGGCTTTTCATGCCGCGCAGCTCGGCCAGCCTGTCAAGGGTGTAGGCGTACCTGGGAAGGCGAGCGATCCCCATTCTCATGGTGGCAACCCAAGAGTCCAGACCCTGCGTCACCTCGGCCGGTGCCACCTCCTGATTAGCTTGCTCGACCACTGCCTGGGACAGCTCCACGAGCTTGGGGGGATCAACCAGGATGAGATCAGCCAGTTCGTCTTCGGCAACGTCGATCGACGCGGCTGCCCGCCGGATGAGTTCCGGATTGTCGCGAAGCCACCGGATCACCAGCTCGGAGTTCGGAAGTAGTGCCGCAGTCACAATGCCCCCCTCCTGGTCCGACTCACGCCGTACACGAACGAGTGTGATAACTCATCTTGAGTCGGTCAAGCAGGGCAATCCCGCATCGGATACGGCCCCAATGCAGGCCTCAGGTGGCAAGATGACCACCCGTGGACCGGACGGGAAGGAATGCGATGAAGCTTGGGCTGCACTACTGGAACTATTCGACGCCGTCTGATCCGGCGAGGATCGCCGCGACATTGGCTGAGGCCGCGCAGATCGCCGAGCAGGCGGGGTTCTCCTCGTTCACCGTCATGGACCACTACTTCCAGATGGAGCGGATGGTACCGGCCAGCGAGCCGATGCTGGAGGGATACACCACGCTGGGGTATGTCGCGGCCAAGACTGAGCGCATGACCCTCGGACTGCTGGTCACTGGCGTGATGTACCGCTATCCGGGGCTGCTTGCCAAGATCGTCTCCACCCTTGACGTGCTGTCTGGCGGGCGCGCCCGGTTCGGCATCGGCGCGTCGTGGTACGACCGCGAGCAGCGCGGCCTGGGTGTGCCGGTCGTCCCGGTGGCGGAGCGGTTCGAGCGCCTGGAGGAGACGTTGCAGATCTGCCTGCAGATGTGGAGCGACGACAACGGCCCGTTCCACGGCCAGCATTACCAGTTGGCCGAAACGCTGTGCGTCCCCCAACCGCTGCGGCGGCCCCATCCCCCGATCCTTATTGGAGGCGGTGGCGAGCGGAAGACGCTTGCTCTGGTGGCTCGCTATGCCGACGCCTGCAACCTGTTCGGCTCCAGCCCGGCGGATGTCGCGCACAAGCTTGCGGTGCTGCGATCGCACTGTGACACCGAAGGCCGGGACTACGACCGGATCGAAAAGACCGTCCTTGCCGTCCAGCCGGCCTTGGCCGACGTCGACGCGTTCATCGCCGCTGCCGCCGCGTACGCCGCGCTCGGCGTGACCGAACTCCAGACGATGCCCGACCGCCACCCCGTCGAGTTCGCCGAACAGGTCGCCGAGCGCGTGCTCCCTAGACTCACCGAACTCGGCTGACCCGGCGACAAGCTAGCGGCCCGGCATCACCCTCACAACGGTCGCGCGCCGCCGAGGCGCTGGCTGATCTGGTGGGCGGTGTGGCGCACTGCGGTGGCGATCGGGGGGATGGCGGCGGGGTGGAGGCGGGAGGCGGGGCCGGACAGGCTGATGCTGGCGACGACCGCGCCGGTGTGGTTGCGGAGGGGGGCGCCGACGCAGCAGAGGCCGGGTTCCAGTTCCTCTTGATCGATGGCGTCGCCGTGGTCGCGGACCTGGGCCAGGTGATCGTGGAGGGCCGGCAGGGTGGTGATGGTGCGGGGCGTCCGGCCCTCCAGGCGGCCGTCCGGGCGGCCGTCCGAGTCCGGGGTGGCGTACAACGCGCTCACCTCGATGGGGTCGAGGCTGGCGAGGAGCACCTTGCCCATGGCGCTGGCGTGGGCGGGGGAGCGCTTGCCGACGAAGGAGTGCATGCGGACGGTGTGCCAGCCGTCGACCACAGCCACGGTGACCGCCTCGCGGCCTTCCAGGACTGCCAGGTGGCCGGTTTCGCCGAACCGGGCGACCAGGTTCTCCAGTGGTGGCAGCGCGGCGCGGCGCAGGTCTGTGCCGGCAGTCACCAGCTCGCCGAGTGCGGCGAGCTTGCCCGCCAGGCGGTAGCGCCCCTGCTCCTCCACCGGCTCAAGGTAGCCGGCTGCCGCCAGCGTCGCCGCGAGCCGGGAGGCAGTTGAGCGGTGCACGCCGAGCTGCCGGGCCATCTCGCCGATGCCGAGCACGGTGTGCTCGCGGTCGAACAGGTCCAGTACCGCCAGCCCGTGGAGCAGCGCGCCGACCAGACCTGTCCGGTCGGGTGCGGTCATGGGGCTCTGGCCTCCGTGGTTGTGCATCAGATCAGGACCGGTGGGCGGCATGGCGGCCGGCCAGGTAGCCCATGGTCATAGCGACGCCGAGGGTGGCGCCGGGGGCGGGGTACCCGTCGGAGGTCCAGAACGCGGCGGCGTTGCCGGCAGCGTACAGGCCGGCGATCCGCTCCCCCGCTGCGGTCAGCACCACCCCGTTGGCGTCGGTGACCGGGCCGCCCTTGGTGCCGATGGTCCCCGACAGCACCTGGACCGCGTAGTAGGGAGGCTGGTCGATCGGCCCGAGGGTGGGGTTCGGGTGGACCTCGGGGTCGCCGCCGTAGCGCTCGTAGGCGTTGCCGCCGCGCCCGAACTCCGGGTCGCTGCCGGCGGCGCAGGCCTGGTTCCAGCGGCGCACCGTGCCCTCCAGCCCAGCGGCATCCACCCCGATCCGACCGGCCAGCTCGGCGAGCGAGCCGGCACACGCCATCCAGTCGGGGATCGACCCATCGGGGGGCCCCGCGGCAACCATGGGATCGGCCCGCACTCCTTCCGGCCGCGGGACCGTGCCCCCCGAACCCCCCGGGCCATCGGGGCGCAGGCCAGGGAGCGGGTAGCGGCGGCGGAAGCCCTCGTCGAAGACCATATACGCGATCGCATTTGGGTAGCGGCCGTGCGGGTCGCGGTGGTTCATGGCCTTGCCGAAGTCGTTGTAGGGCTGCGCCTCGGCGACGAAACGCTGGCCGGCGGCGTTCACGACGATCTGGCGGGGAAGGGCACGCTCGCGGATCAGCGAACGGTAGAAGGGCTTGTGGTCGAGGGTCTCGCCGGGGATCGACAGCATCGGCATCCACCACCCCTCACCGGTGTTGTCGAGCGCGGCGCCGGCCGCCTCGGCAATGCGCAGGCCGTCGCCGGTGTTGGTCGGCGGCGCCCCGGTCGCCCGCAGTGGCGGCGGGAGCTGTGCCCGCAGGGCCTCGTCCCAGTCGAACCCACCGGTGGCGAGGATCACCGACGTGGCAGCGACCGTGGCGGAGCCGCCGTGCCCTGGCCCGCCCTCCCCCTTCCCCTCCCGCTCCCGCTGAAGGTCGGCGGCCTGGACCGCGCCGTCCGGGCCGAGGCGGACTCCCGTCAGGCGGGTGCCGGTCAGCACCCGGACGCCCGCGCGGACGGCACCGTCGAGCAGGCCCGCGACCAGCGACACGCCGTTGCTGCGCAGGCCCTCCCGCTGCCGCGCCTGCAGCAGCGCCCAGTCGAATCGCTGCGGGTAGCGCCAGCGCTCCCACTCGGCGTGGGTGAGCGGCAGGTAGCCCGGCGGGACCAGGATCGCGCCGGTCAGCGGCGTCAGCTTGGTGAGGTCGATCAGCGCCGCGTCCATGGCGCGGCCGCCGAGCCTCGCGCCCGGCAGCGACGGGTGGTAATCGGGGTAGGTGGGGCAGGCGACGAACCGGTGCGCGCTGTGCTCCTCGACGAACCGCAGCATCGCGGGCCCATTGGCGATGAACGCCTCGGTCATCTGGGGGTAGCGGTCGCTGAACAGGCCGCGCAGGTAGGCGCGTGCGGCCTCCGGGGTGTCGCCGTCGTCCTCTGGGAGATGGTTGCAGGGGATCCACACCCGGCCGCCGGACAGCGCGGTGGTGCCGCCAAGCTGGCTGGCCCGCTCCACCAGCACCACGCTGGCGCCGCCGGCCGCCGCGGCCAGCGCGGCGGTGAGCCCGGCCGCGCCGCTGCCGGCGACGACCACGTCAACCCGCGTCGGGAGTCCGCCCTCCACCGTCATGCCGGTGCCCATCCTGCCGTTTGGAGGGCCGACAGGTCAGCGGGTAGGCGGGGTTCGGGGTCCTCGCCATCGGCCAATTCGTATACGGTCGGGCCACCGAAGCCGACGTCGTGCAGGGCCCGCGCGAAGGCGGCGAAGTCGACCTCGCCCCGGCCGATCGAGGTGTGCGCCCAGCGGGCCCGCCAGGTGTCGCTGACGTGCGCGAGGGCGAGGTGCCCGCCGATGCGCTTGACCCCCTCGGCGGGGTCTTCGATCGCCAGGGCGTTGGCGACATCGTATGTGATACGCAATCGTGGGGAGCCGAAGCGCTCCACGATCTCGACGAGGTCGGCGGCGGCGCCCAGATAGCCGTAGGGGTTGTTCTCCAGGGCGAGGGTCACGCCCACTTCCTCGGCCCGGCGCAGCAGCCGCCCGAGCCCGTCGTCCAGCACCGCCCGGGCGGCCTCGTCCGGCGCCGGCACCAGCGCGTGCCGCCGTCCACCGATCACCACCACGAAGGGCGCCTCCAGGTCGGCGGCCAGCTCGATCTCGCCGGCGAGCTGGCGCTCGCTGAGCGCCCGGACCTCCGGGTTGGTGCTGACCAGGTTCAGGTCGACGAAGGTCGGGTTGACCGACACCACCCGCAGGTCCAGAGCCCGCAGCAGCCGCGCCAGCTCGCGGCGCTCGTAGGGCCCGAACGCGGGCGTGAACAGGTGCGGCGGCGCGGTGGTCAGCTCCAGCGAGCGGAAGCCGTGGCGGGCGAGACCCCGCAGCGCGTCCGGGAGCGGCTGCTGGTGGAGCCAGCTGAAGCTGCACCCGGACAGCGGCAGTGGCACGGTCACGGCGCAGTCCCTGGCCCTGACCCCGGACGGAGGTTGAGCACGATGATGCGCGGGTCGGTCATCTCCTGGACGGCGTATCTCGGCCCCTCCAGGCCGTAGCCGCTCTGCTTGACGCCGCCGTAGGGCATGGCGTCGGCGTGGTAGCTGGAGGTGTCGTTGATCATCACGCCGCCGACGCGCAGCCGGCGGGCGGCGTCGAAGGCGGCGTCCAGGTCGCGCGTGAACACGCCTGCCTGGAGGCCGTAGTCGCCTGCGTTGACCAAATCGATGGCGGCGTCGAGGCTGGCGGCCGGGACCAGCGCCACTACCGGGGCGAAGATCTCCTCGCACATGACCCGGCTGGCGGCGGGCGGGTCGCGCAGCAGCGTGGGCGCCAGCACCGCGCCGTCCCGCTCGCCGCCGGCCAGTACCGCCGCGCCGCCTGCGGCGGCCTCCTGGACCCAGGCGTGAGCCCGCTCCGCCTCGGCGGGAGCGATCATCGGGCCGACCTGGACGGCCTCGTCGCGGGGGTCACCGGCGCGGAGGTCAGCGACGCGCTTGGCCAGCAGGCCGGCAAGCTCGTCGATGACGGCGGTGTGGGCGACCAGGCGCTGCACGCTGGTGCACACCTGCCCCGCCTTGCGGTATCCGGCGCGGGATACCAGATCAGATACCAAATCGAGGTCGGCGTCGGCGTTGACGATCGAGCAGCTGTTGGCGCCCAGCTCCAGGTGGGTCTTGGCGATCCCGGAGCGCTGCTTGACGGCCAGCCCGACGGCGGTCGAGCCGGTGAAGGTGAAGAAGCGGATGCGCGGGTCGGCCAGCAGCGCCTCCCCGACCGTCGCGCCGGGTCCGCAGACCAGCTGCAGGAAGTCGGGTGGCAGGCCTGCCTCCAGCAGGATCCGGGCCAACGCCACCGCCGAGAGGGGGGTGTACCCGGCGGGTTTGAGGACCACGGCGTTGCCGGCGGCGAGCGCCGGAGCGAGCTTGTGCGCGACGGTGTTGAGCGGCGCATTGAAGGGGGTGATCGCCGCGACGACGCCGACCGGGACCCGGATGGTGAAGGCCAGGCGCTGCTCGCTGCCCGGAGCGGCCGCGACCGGGACCTCCTCACCGGCAAGCCGCAGCGCTTCTTCATCCGACAGCCGCAGCGTCGCCGCCGCGCGGCCCAGCTCCTGGCGGGCGTCGGCGAGGGTAAAGCCGGTCTCGGCGACGTAGGTGGCGACCAGCTCGTCGCGGTGCTCGGGGAGGCCGAGCAGGCGCGCGGCCTCGCTGAGGATCTCGTAGCGGCGGTGTGGCGGCAGCGGGTGCTCGGACGCGGCGACCGCGCCGGTCACAGCGGCGTCCACGTGGCGGACCTCCGCCTGCCGGATGCTGG